>Ga0066366_10000272_pt1 | contig 12867 bp, 11 predicted proteins | sample Knorr_S7_td_250__FD_77334 | JGI IMG/M metagenome (GOLD analysis project Ga0066366, IMG submission 77334) | Marine microbial communities from Southern Atlantic Ocean transect - Knorr_S7_td_250_ad_252m_LV_B | ecosystem: Environmental > Aquatic > Marine > Oceanic | place: Atlantic Ocean...
CCCATAAATTGAATTCCAGTTGGAAGTTTATTGGATGTAAATCCATTGGGTACTGACACTGAGGGGAGTCCAAGTGCATTCCCCACGGCTCCCATGATGTCTCTCGAAGCCCCCGTTATAGCACCTCTAAATTCGTCATCTATTGGGGATGCAGGAGTGTTGCGGGTAGGGGATATAAAGGCATCGAATTTGGCCATGTCCTCGTGAATTTGTTGGGCCATAACAGCTCGAATTCTTAAAGCTTTTATGTAGTCCTTTGCTAAAACTGAAGTTCGGGCGTAGGGGCCATATCTATCTTCTGGCGCGGTCAGGTTCCTCGCTAGGCCCTTTTCGGTGAATGACTCAAATGCACTTGAAGACTCGGCCAACATTATTGTTCTAGTAACTTCTTGGTATGGTAGGTCTGGAATATCTACTTCAACGATTTCAAATTTCGTCTTAAGATGGTTCATAGATTTAATAAAGTTAGATCGAACCTGATCGTCAATATCATCCAGAACATTTCTTATAATTCCTAATTTATTCCTTCGAGGAGTATCTCTGTTATATGTAAATGCATTCTTTGATGAAGATGGATCTTTTTGATCTTTTCCGGAGATTTCTTGAAGTATTAATCCGCAGTCGTCTGCCGACAATGCCAATGGGCCAAGCTTGTCAAGAGTCCATGAGAGAGCCATGGCCCCATGTCTGCTTACCCTTCCGTAGGTTGGTCTTAACCCAGATATGCCACAATTATTTGCTGGAGAAAGAATGGAACCCCATGTCTCAGAGCCAATAGCAAAGGGAACTAACCCACATCCTACTGCAGACCCCGATCCACTTGAAGAGCCTCCAGCCCATTTGCTTTTGTCCCAGGGACTTTTACAAGGACCGCTAATAGAGGCATTTGGTTGCCTATACCCCATGCCGCCTGCAAGCTCCACCATTGACAGTTTTGCTGCAAGGATAGCGCCGGACTTCCGCAATTTAGAAATTACCGTGGCGTCATAATTGAAGGTTTGTTTCTCAAATATCTTTGCACCCCATGTTGTTGGTATTCCTCCTGATGTTGCTAGTAGATCTTTGGCTCCATAAGGAATTCCGTGAAGTGGGCCCTTGTATTCACCACTCATTATTTCATTTTCCGCTAATTGTGCCTGTTCTAATGCAAGGTCCGTAGTTACTGTTACTACGGAGTTATATTCAGGCCCATATTTTTCCAAGCGGGCGAGAAAAATCTTGGTGACCTCCACCGGAGATATGTCCTTTGATTTAATTCTGTATCCAAGTTCCCTAACTGACATAAATATAGGAGATTCACTCATCATTAATTTCTCCTGAGTTATGTTCCGTAGGTTCGGAAAAAGGCGAAAATACTGAAAATGGTTCAACACTGTTACTTAAATGAACCTCTCTCAGTGCTCGGGCGTTGCTAACTATGTCAGCTATAGAATCTTTAATATGAGCTATTTCATGAGCTTCTATAAAATGTCCGTATTTCGTAGAAACTAAGTCGAAAAGATGTTTTTCTTCAGGATCCATCTCGACGCTCCCCTTTCTTAACTTTCTTCCATAAGGAATCTTTTTCCTCGATTGTCAGGGTTTTGAAATCAGCACCCATGGAAGAACTGATTTTTTCCATCGATCGAAAACGGGTTTCAAATTTCTTGTTGGAGTTTCTGAGGGATTGCTCTGGATCAATACCCATTCGGCGCCCCGCGTTCACTAGGGTAAATAAAATATCTCCATATTCTTCTATTTTTTGTTCTAATGTGTGAGCGTTTGAAAGCTCGTCAAATTCTTCTATGACTTTTTCACGGATATCTTCTTCATTTTCCCAATCAAACCCTGTTTTCGCGGCTCTTTTTTGGATTGAATGTGAGTGAGAAAGTGATGGCATACTTTTCGGAATGCCATCCAGTACTGATGTTCTGTCTTCTTTTTCCTCTCTCTTTATTTCGTCCCATGTATCCGTCAATTCCTTCATGCTACCTACCCTTTTATCCCCGAATACGTGTGGGTGTCTTCTTATATATTTTTGAGTGACTGAGGCGAATATGTCTTTATCTTTAAAAGACCCATTTTTAACACCAATGTCTATTTGGAACGCCATGTGGAATAAGACATCTCCTATTTCTTCAACAATTTCTTCGATATCATCGGATTCTATTGCGTCTACCAATTCGTAACACTCTTCTATTAGCATTGGAATAAGCGTAGTCATGGTTTGTGTTTTATCCCAAGGACAACCGTCAGGCCCAGTAAGACGCTCGACTAGCTTCTGAATACCTTTAAATGAGTCAGGGTAAGCTCGATTATTCGCAAGATTGTCGTTTTTCATTTGCCTCTCCGAATCTGTCACGGTGTGTTGACACCTCTTTATTTATGAAAATAAGCTACTGTAATGATCTTAAGATTTCTTTGTATTCTACGCTCAACACTTATCGTTTTGATTGTTCCATTATTGTTGGTAACAACTAATGTGCGCTTGGTGGCGGATTCTCCATACCTGTACAGCTATGGATTTCAAAAATATGGTATCGAGTCAGTAACGGGGATAGAGATGGGACAGTTGGAACTTGCTGGCGAAAAGATAAGAGATTATTTCTCCAATGATCAGGATTACCTTGTTATCGATATCGAACGACAGGGTCAGGAGATTAAAAACCTCTATAACCAGAGGGAAATTCTTCATATGAAAGATGTAAAGAATCTTATTCAGTTGATTTATTCGATACAGATTTGGAGTCTCTTACTTTTTATCACTTTGATTCTTATTGGATTTTTATCAATAAGACTAAGAAAGTTCTCAAATGTTATTGATCCGATTAGTTGGGGTGGAGGGCTAACGTTGGGGATTGCGGCAGTGGTAGGAATATTATCGCTTTTTGGTTTTCAAAGGTTATTTCTTTTTTTTCACTTGGTCAGTTTTGATAACGATCTTTGGATTTTGGATCCGACACGAGATTATCTTATTATGATGTTTCCCCAGGGATTTTTCTTCGACGCAACTGTATTTATTGTGGTACTTACTCTTGGTCAAGCTCTTTTATTGTGGGTACTTCCTCGAATAATTAGAAGGTTACGTGGGCTTTAGAAGGAGGACTAGTTTTAATAATGCATTACCAAGAAGAACGCAATTTTGGGTGTAGAGTTTCCGATTCATGGATGTACAGAGGTTTGAAGACGGTGGTGATGGAAAACGAACTCATAAGGATAGTTATATTGGCGGATAAAGGTGCGGATATTTATCAATTCGTATATAAAAAAACAGATACTGATTTTCTATGGCGTTCCCCTTGGGGAGTACGTGACCCCTCCACCTTTATTCCCACGACAGGAGACGGCGTAGGCATGTGGATGGACACCTATGAGGGGGGGTGGCAGACGGTGTTACCAGGAGGAGGTTTCCCTTCTGTATATGGAGATGCGGATATGGGACTTCATGCCGAAGTGAACACACTTCCTTGGGATTGCACGATCATGGAGGATTCGGTTGAAAGGGTTTCAGTCAGATTTTCTGTGAGGACCTATAGGACCCCGTTTTTCTTTGAAAAAACACTTACTATCGAAAAATCCAAGCCGGCTTTATTTATAAAACAAACTTTGATTAATGAAGGAGCGGAAGCAGTTCACTGTATATGGGGGGAACATATTGCTCTTGGATCACCTTTCCTCAGCGATAAGTGCCTCATTGATCTTCCTGGGGGAAAAATCATTAATCACCCGGAGGAGTTTCACGTGAATAACAAGTTGGCTCCTGGTGCGTTAACTGAGTGGCCTATGACCCGCTTAAAGGATGGTACTGCGCATAATCTCAGCATAGTGCCTGGGCAAGATTTTTTTTCATATGATCAATCGTATATTACCGATATGCCTGACAGCTGGTACGGAATTACAAACAGGGAACTGGGAGTAGGTTTTGGTGTGGCATTTTCAGAAATATACAAATATCTCTGGTACTGGCAGTCGCTTGGTGGAGGTACAGGATATCCGTGGTACGGACGGACCTACAACATTGGATTGGAGCCATTCACTAGTTATACGAATGAAGGGCTTGGTACTGCCGTGGATAATGGTACAGCCTTACTAGTAAAGGCAGGGCAAAAGTTACAGTCGTCTGTTACTGCAGTGGCTTACGAATCCTTGATAGGAATTGAAGGGGTTTCTCAATGTGGGGCGATTAAACTCAAGAAGTAGACATATCAAAGTGTCCCATAGAGTTTTTCCGCTACTATCTTCACGCCGACTCGCCTGTCTTTGATCATTGCCTCATCATATTCGTTCCAGTCAGGGTGATCTTGCCCGCTGGCAGATGTGTATATTTTACGTAATGTTTGAAGCCAGATTTGCCGGTCATGATTGTTTTGGGAGATTATTTTGGCGAACCCTTCCAATACCAAGTATGGTCTCCATGAAGATCCAGAAACTAGGATTGAGCAGCGGCGATTTCTTGTCAAATTAAGTAGCTTAGCTCTGCCCTCGGTTGTGGTGAAAGCCACCCCATCTTCCAGAGTTCCTACGGTGACTATGCTCATTTGCGCGGCCCCATCACGGCGGAAGGTGGTTAGTACTGCGTCATGGTTATTTTGTAGAAATTTTGCAGCGTCACTAAATTTCATATTACTTCCTCCTAAAATTCTGTTTCATAAAGTAGATATTTTGTGTCATGCATTCCGAGTTTTTTATAAACAGTTTGCGCGATAATATTTTCCTTTTCTACATAGAGTCTGATGCCGCAAATATTTTTTACGCTAAAGGATAGCTTCTTAACCTCGTCGTAAAGATGACTATATACGCCTTTTCGCCTCCACTCATTTTTTACATATACGCTTTGTATCCACCAGAACCAGCCATTACGCCAATCGCTCCATTCATAAGTTATCAGAAGGCTACCGATAATATGTCCTTCATACTCTGCGACTAAGTAAGTGCCTTTTTGGGTGTCTTTTATTACTTCAGTTACACCTGATTTAATGGCGAATTCCTGAAGGGTTTTCCCTTCTGTTTCTAAAGCCATGTTTTTTTGAAACTGGACTATTGTTTCTGTGTCGGCGAGTGTCCCTTTTCTAGTAATTAATTTATCCATATAACTAGACTCCATAGGGTAGTAGAATTCTGAAAACTTTATTACATTTGGATGACAATGGCTTCATATATATCAATGTTAACTTTATCAATTTGGGTAGATTCAGTCAGAGTTTACCTAACGTATAATGGGCTTCGTACCTGAAAAGGAGTCACCAAGTAATTGAACAAAGTTTATTCATCTTTTAGCGAGGCTGTGGTAGATATACCAGATAGTGCCACTTTGATGATTGATGGATTTGCTGGTCCCGGTGGCACGTCTCAAAATCTTATAAGAGCGCTTAGGGACCAAGGTGCACGTGATCTAACAATAATAAGTAATACAGCAGGACTCGCTAGTGTAATCGGATTTGGAACCATTCCCGGGCAAAAACCGATAGACATTGGCATTCTGGTTGATAACGGGCAGGTTGCTAAGGTTATAGCATCTTTCCCGGTATCTCCGTCCCCTTCGCGTCCCACTTCTTTCGAGAAGGCCTATCAGAGGGGGGAGATAGAACTTGAGCTTGTACCACAAGGAACACTTGCAGAACGTATTCGTGCGGGAGGGGCAGGGATCCCAGCTTTCTTCACACCTACAGGAATAGGAACTTTTGTAACCGATGGGAAAGAAGTCAGAGTATTTGAAGGGAAAGAATACGTGCTTGAGAGCGCCCTCAAGGCGGATTATGCTCTAATAAGAGGCCATAAGGCCGACACAATGGGTAACCTCAGTTTTAGGGGAACTTCTATGAATTTCAATGGGGTCATGGTTACAGCAGCGACAGTTTCTATCGTCGAAGTAGACAAAATTGTTAATGTGGGGGAAATTGATTCCTACAGGATAGATACGCCAGGACTCTACGTAAACAGGATTGTTGAGGTTTAATTTTGGTTGCTGAGAGATTGCCTAGAGAAGTAATTGCCATGCGAGTGGCACAGGAATTGCAAGACGGAGATGTCGTTAATTTAGGAATAGGGATTCCTTCGTTATGCTCACAATTCGTACCTGAAGGCAGAACTATTTTTTATCATAGCGAAAGTGGTGTCCTTAATTATGGTCCCATGGCAGAGGAAGGGGAGGAGGATCAAGATCTAATTAACGCCAGTGGGCAATTTTTAGCTCCGATGCATGGGATGTCATTTTTTGACTCCGGTTCTGCGTTTGCCATGATTAGAGGTGGGCATATAGATGTCACAGTGCTAGGGGCATTACAGGTTTCCAGAAAAGGGGATCTTGCTAATTGGATGATACCTTCGAGGGGTATTGGTAATGTCGGTGGGGCAATGGATTTGGCAGTTGGAGCGAAAAAAGTTATCGTCTCTATGGAGCATATTGATCGTGAGGGTAATCCCAAAATTGTTGAGGAATGTAATTTTCCTCTTACATGCCCCGCTTGTGTTGACATGATAGTGACAGATATCGCTGTAATTTCAGTTCAGAGGGAAGGTTTAATTTTGAAGGAAACCGCTCCAGGCTGGTCGGTAGAAGATGTTCAGGCAGAGACAGATGCAAAGTTGATCATTGCACCTGATGTTGGGAATATTTCACTTTAATTAAATACTCCTTCAACTCGGAATGTTGCCCCGGTTTCAGTTTTTATTATCTCGATCTGTTCTTCGAAATTTTCTTTCATTTGTTCAACGTGTGTGATTACTATAATTTTTTCGAACTCTGTTCGCACTGATTGGATTGCTTCGGTTAGGCGTTCTTGTCCTTTTGAATCTTGTGAGCCAAATCCCTCGTCTATAAATAGGATAGGTAATGGGGCGCCAGATCTTGAAGCGAGAAGCTTTGACAACGCGATTCTAAGTGTGAAGTCTATTCTAAACGCTTCTCCTCCACTAAAGGTTTCATAACTTCTAGTTCCGACCTCATCGGAAACACGAATGTCTAACTCTTCAGAAGGAACCCCAGTCAGTCTGTCCAACCTTCCTTCTCGGAGTTCCAATTTTAGAGCCATCCTGTTATCGGTAAGCTTTGATAATAGGTCATTGGCGATCTCTTGGATTTGAGGTACAGCCCTTTCAATCATGAAAGCTTGTATTCCGTTTCGGCCGAAGGCGGCACTCAATTCGTCGTAAGAATCCTTTTCCTGTTTATGAGTACTAATGGAGGTCTTTAATTTCCGAACCTCATCTTCCGTCTGTTCAATTGTTAGTAGGCGATTTTTCAGGATGTCTCTTTGTGAAATTGTGCTTTGCAATTCTGAACGCTTAGATTCAAGATTGCGGGAAACACTCTGAAACATTTCAGAATTTTTTTGACTCTGCTTAAGACGAGCATCAATCTGATCAAGTTCTTTAGTCCAAATCGATACTTGTTCTTTGCGGTTCTTAATCAGAACCTGATTTGAAGTAGAGAATTTATTTATCTCATTTTTTCTAGTCTCGGCATTTTCAAGCTGACTGTAGAGTCGAAGATATTTTTGATATTTCTCTGCATTCTCTAGCAATGATTTATGCTCTTGTTCGTCGTAACCAATTGCCTTAATTCGTGATTGAACAAGGCCTAGTTCCTTTCTATGTTCAACTGAAAATGCATTGTTGGTTCTTTTTGACTCTATCAAGCCGATTTTATTACGAATATTTCCAATTTCCTGTGCTGTTTTATTCAGATTGGCTAGCTTTGATCTCGAAGATATTATTCCAACGTTAAGTCGGGTTTGTTCGTCCTGGATAAGTTTATTTTCCCCTGCAATACGCTCAGATTGGTTAGTGATTAAATCTCTATGTTCAGAAATCTTGACGGAATTTAACTCGTAGGATTTTTTACTTTTCTCGCCAACAAGTCTCAGTTCATTTTGTAGATGATTCTTACCTTGTACTAACAAATCTTGATTGCAAACAGGGCATGAAGCATCAGATTCTTTGAGAAGATCGAATCTTTTTCTGGTTTCTGTCATTTCATTCATCAGAGATATATTTTCGAGCTCAAGACGATTTTTTTCTTTCTCTAATTGAGATATTTTTTCACCAATGGGTTTAAGTTCAACCTCTCTATTTTTTAAGTTATGTAACTCACTTTCCTGATTTTCTAACTCTCGGGTTATATTGGGTATCTCTGCCACTGCAGGCAGCATCTCTGAATTAAGACGGTTTCTGAGTAGATTTAATTCTACGGTTATCCTTTCGTCTTCCACTGCAATAGCTTGACTTATCTCGGCAGCAGTGCTGTCAAGTTCTCTTAAATTACGAAGGTCTTCTTCGGTTTTTGCCAACGCCTTTGCATTTTGGTCAAGTTTGGATTTGCCTTCAGTTATTTCATTGGTTCGGGAAGTTAAACTTTCTAGCTCTGATAACTCATGGGATAGGGAAGTTTCCTGTTCTTCAGCCTGCCTGATTTCTTTTGCTGCCAGATTTAGGGACGATTTAAACGTTTGACTTTGATCATGGTCTCTCACGGCACTTTCAATAATGGCTGATAGTTTGGTCAATTGCTCTTGGAGAGACGCCACTTGAGGAGTAACTGTGTCTATGTTATCGCTAGTCTGATGTAATAGGGTCACTAAGGATTCTTTGTCAGATAATTCTGACGAATGTATTTCAAGTGCAGTGTCACTTTTGTCTATCTTAATCTGAAGCTCTTTAGATTTTTCCTTGGCCGACGTCTCTAGTTCCTGGTAATAGTCCAAAGCAAGAACGTCTGCCAATATTTGTTTGCGGTCAGCTGGATTGCTCTTAGTAAAACGATCGGCATCTCCTTGACGTAGGTAAGATGTGCTCACAAACGTGTCGTAATCCATGTGTAACAAATTTACAATTTGCTGCTCCGTATCTCTAATAGTATTTCCCATTATGGAAGTGGGTTGATCCCCACTGAGCACTGCTAAATTGAGTTCCGTTTTGCCTGAACTTGAGCCTCTACTTCGGCTATGCACTCTTGTAACGCGATATTCTTGGCCATTGGCTAAAAAATCCAATTCAACACTCATGGATGTCTGCCCTTGGTGTATTAGCTCCTCTTGAGTCCTGGCTCTGGCTTTTCCCCAGAGCGCCCAAGTGATTGAATCGAGAAGGGCTGTTTTTCCATTGCCATTGTCACCCGATAGGCATGCGACATGTATCCCCTCCAGACTCAGAGTGGGTAATCCTTGCCTATAGCACATAAAATTCTCGAGTGTGAGTCGGAGCGGTATCAAGTCTCAATCCTCCAAACCAAAATCAAGTCACCGATATTTTATTTCCGTTTAATAGACAAGTACTCACCAGAGGGACGGCTTCTTTAACTAGGCTTTCGGCAAAACATCCTTGCTTGGCAAGCTTTATTACCTCTAAAACCTTTGAGTCAGATTCCTCTGAGTCGACCTCAAAAAAACTTCTAACTTCGGTCACCGAATTATTCACTGTGCCTTTGATAACGGAGCCCTGTAGAAAATAATCTAGCTCTACATTAACTTGTGCCGACTTAATTTCAATGCCCTTCATTGAAGCGTACCGCTTCAAGTTTGTAAGAAGTCAAAACCCAATCCCTCCGGCTATATAAGTAAGGGGTGAGGGGTAATTGTCATCTCCTCCAAGCCTTGACGGCTCATCAGAGTAGAAAGTGAATTTATCTCTATTTCCCTTGTGGAGCATTTTTTCAATATGCTCGCACTTAACTGAAACCGTAGATTGTAATTTTCCTTTGGGTAGTTCTTTCCCTACGACTGACTGGGATATATCGCTGGGCATATACTACTTCCCTTCTTGGTGAAGATATTCTTGGATCGTAAGTACGTTATAATTTTCTCCACCCTTACACAGACTTTCTACTGCTGCTCGAGCGGTATCAAGCGATGTAAAGCAAGGAACCCTTTTATCCACCGCCGCTCTTCTTATGTGAAATCCATCTTGCATCACTTCGCGAGCTCCGGTTACCGTGTTTACAACTGCATTCACAGTGCCATTGTTAATTATGTCTACAACGTTTGGACCGTCGTCATCAAGTCTCTTCGGTACCATCACCACGGGTATCTCAAGACCGTTTATGACGGCTGCCGTACCTTCTGTGGCAAACAATTTGTATCCGGCTTCATCAAGATTTTTTATTAACGATATGCTGTCTGATTTGTCCTCATCAGAGATGCTCAGAAGTATTGCACCATTTTTAGGAAGCATTAGATTTGATGCCATCAAAGCTTTAGCCGCTGCTGACTCAAAATTTTTATCTAGACCCATTACTTCGCCCGTGGATTTCATTTCCGGACCTAGGAAAGTGTCTACCCCTGCGAGTTTCGACATGGAGAAAACTGGGGCTTTTACGCCTACCAATTCTTGTTTTTCCCAAAGTCCTCCTTCATATCCCAAATTCTTGAGTTTTTTGCCCAACATTGCCTTCACAGCTAGTTTCACCATGGGTACCCCGGTTATTTTGGATATGAACGGGATTGTTCGACTTGACCTTGGATTGACCTCAATGACGTAAACTTGAGTGTCCTCATTCACTGATTTGTTACTTCCGGGACTTCTATAAGACGATCCTCCGACAATGACGTATTGGATGTTCATTAGTCCACGAACATCTAACGCCTGACCGATGCGTGTTGTGTAGTCAACTACAGTTTTTATTTCATTACTGGATAATGTTAATCCCGGATATATTGCCATGGAGTCTCCACTGTGCACTCCGGCTCTTTCAACATGCTCCATAATTCCTGGTATCAACACGGTTTCACCGTCACAAACAGCGTCTACCTCTACCTCTCTTCCTTCAAAATATTTGTCAATCAGGACATTTCTTCCACCTCCGGCTTCGAAGGCATTGGTCATATAACGTGCTAGCTCAGTTGCATTTTGTACTATCTCCATCGCTCTTCCACCTAGAACATAGCTTGGTCTTACCAAAACTGGGTATCCGATCTCTTGAGCGACTTTCAATGCTCCCTCAAGGTCTATCACAGCGGAACCTGGTGGATTAGGTATACCTACCCGGGCTAGAAATTCCTCGAAAAGATGTCTGTCCGAGGCCGTGTCGATGGAAGATGCCGTTGAACCAAGTATGGGTAGGCCAGCTGCATCCAGTGTCTGGGACAGGTTGATAGCAGTTTGCCCACCAAATTGAACTATGGTGGGTGCCACGTCAATCTGGCCGTTCGCATTCTCTAGTTCTTCATTTTCCAATATGTCTCGAATACTTTCATCATCAAGCGGTTCAAAATAGAGCCTGTCACTCGTGTCAAAGTCAGTAGAAACAGTCTCAGGATTTGAGTTGACCATAATGCTTCCAAGACCCTCTTCTTGCAGGGCCCAAGCTGCGTGAACTGAACAATAGTCAAATTCAATACCTTGTCCTATTCTTATTGGGCCACTTCCAACTACCAGAGATTTTGGGCCAGGTAGAGGTTCCGCTTCATTTTCTTCTTCGTATGTACTATAAAAGTAGGGAGTCAGAGCTTCGAATTCGGCGGCGCATGTGTCAACCATTTTGAAAACAGGTTTTAAACCGTAGTTCTTTCTTAATCGTCTCGTTTCCTCAGTAGTTCTGTCGGTCAGAACTGCGATTCGGTCGTCTGGGAAACCAAGCCTTTTCGCTTCATACATTAAATTTTCATCAAGATGTTCATGTATAAGTCGATTTTCCATAGTGGTGATTCGGCCAAATGCCCTGAGGAACCATGGGTCTATTCCTGTTCTGCGTGAAAGCTCTTCTGGACTAACATTTCTTCTCAATGCCGACAGAACAGCCCAGAGACGTTCATCATTAGGCCATATCGGTAATGTACTGAATAAAGGTTGGTCGGTAGTCGACCAATCAGGGTCCTCCCATAGAATTGACCTGTTTGTGATTTCTAGTGATCGAACAGCTTTTTGGAAGGCTGCTTCAAAAGTTCTGTCTATCGCCATGACCTCCCCTGTGGCTTTCATCTGTGTACCTAGTGTTCTGTCACCAGTTGGAAATTTGTCAAATGGCCATCGGGGTATCTTTACCACACAGTAGTCTAGCGCGGGTTCAAAAGCTGCCATAGTTTTCTCAGTGACTGCATTGGGGATTTCATCTAAGGTACGTCCCACCGCTATCTTTGCCGCCACTCGAGCAATGGGATATCCCGTAGCCTTGCTTGCTAATGCTGAACTACGGCTTACCCGAGGGTTAACCTCTATAACGTAGTAGCCTTCACCTTCAGTTCCTTTGTCGGGGAGGGTTTCTCCTACAACTTCTCCCGGCGCGAGAGCAAACTGCACGTTGCAACCACCCTCAATTCCCAGTTCCCGAATTATCTTTAGGCTCGCACTACGCAATTTTTGATAATCATTGTCTGAAAGAGTTTGGCTGGGGGCTACCACGATGCTGTCTCCTGTGTGTACTCCCATTGGATCAATGTTTTCCATATTGCATATTGTGATGCAATTGTCCGCGCTATCTCGCATTACTTCGTACTCGAGTTCTTTCCAACCAACTATAGATTGTTCGATGAGAACTTGGGTTATCGGGCTAGCTGCGAGACCTCCTTTCACGATTTCCTCAAACTCTTCTTCAGTAGTGGCTATTCCTCCTCCTGTGCCTCCAAGCGTATATGCTGGACGGACAACCAATGGAAGACCAATTTCTCGTTTCGCTGATATGGCTTCGTCCATATTGTTAACTGTGAAGCTGGGAGGTACGGGTTCCCCAATCTCAGCGAGCATTTTTCTGAACAGGTCTCTGTCTTCCGCATTTTTGATTGTGTCAATGCGACTTCCTAGTAACAGGACATTATGTTTGTCCAATACTCCAGCTTCGTGCAGTTCCATCGCAAGATTGAGACCAGTTTGACCTCCTAACGTTGGAAGTAGACCATCCGGTTTTTCGCGTTCCATTATCCTGTCCAGCACGGGAACAGTTAATGGTTCGACATAAAC
>Ga0066366_10000280_pt1 | contig 12702 bp, 12 predicted proteins | sample Knorr_S7_td_250__FD_77334 | JGI IMG/M metagenome (GOLD analysis project Ga0066366, IMG submission 77334) | Marine microbial communities from Southern Atlantic Ocean transect - Knorr_S7_td_250_ad_252m_LV_B | ecosystem: Environmental > Aquatic > Marine > Oceanic | place: Atlantic Ocean...
ACTTCTGACTTAAATGATTTGTATAGGCGCGTAATTAATAGAAACAACCGCTTAAAGAGGTTGTTAGATTTAGGAGCGCCTCGAATTATCGTTAATAATGAAAAACGCATGCTACAAGAGGCTGTGGATGCGTTATTTGATAATGGTAGACGAGGTAGACCTGTTACCGGACCAGGTAATCGTCCTCTTAAATCTCTATCTGACATGTTGAAAGGAAAGCAGGGAAGATTCAGACAAAATCTTCTTGGTAAGCGAGTCGATTATTCTGGAAGATCAGTAATTGTTGCAGGACCCACTCTAAAGTTCCATCAATGTGGACTTCCTAAACTGATGGCTCTTGAATTGTTTAAACCTTTTGTAATGAAACGTTTAGTGGATGGAGAACTCGCTCAGAATATTAAATCAGCGAAAAGAATGGTCGAAAGGCGAAAGCCACAAGTCTGGGATGTTTTAGAAGAAGTCATTCAGGAACATCCGGTTATGTTGAACCGAGCCCCCACCCTCCACAGATTAGGTATTCAAGCATTTGAGCCTGTTTTGGTTGAAGGAAAAGCTATTCGAATTCATCCTTTAGTTTGTACTGCTTTTAATGCAGATTTTGATGGAGACCAGATGGCAGTCCATTTGCCTTTATCGGCTGAAGCACAGGCAGAAGCTAGAGTCTTAATGCTTTCTGCTAATAACGTACTGAGTCCAGCTCACGGTAGGCCGTTGGTCACTCCAACGCAAGATATGATCATTGGCGGTTTTTACTTGACTAGTGAAGTGGAAGGAGCCACAGGAGAAGGAAGAACATTCCGAAGAATACATGAAATTGAGCAAGCTTTAGATAGTGGTTCCCTGCATTTGCATGCGTTAATTGAATTCAGATCAGATAGTTATCCAGATTTAGCACTTGAATCCGAAAATGGAGACGGTCTTGTCTGGGAGAAGACTACTGCTGGACGTGTTTTGTTTAATGAAGCTCTTCCAGCAGGTTTTGGTTATGTAAATTATAAAGTTGACAAAAAATCTATGGGTTCGATTGTCGATGATTTAGCAAGACATTACCCAAAGAAAGTTGTATCAAATAGTCTTGACAGCCTTAAAGACAAATGTTTTCGTTATGCCTCACAGTCTGGAATTACTGTCTCCATTGAAGACGTGAAGACACCATCTGATAAACGGGCAATTTTGGACAAATATGAGAAAGATGCTGAAAAAGTAGAGAATCAGTTCCGACGAGGAATCATTACAGATGGTGAAAGAAGGCAGAAAGAAATTGAGATTTGGAATGCCGCAACTGCTGAGATTACCGAAAGAATGGCTGAAGTCTTAGAAGACGATCCATTTAACCCCATTGACATGATGATGAAATCTGGTGCTCGAGGAAACATGATGCAAGTGAGACAAATTGCTGGCATGAGAGGCCTTGTCGCTAACCCTCGAGGAGACTTGATACCTCGTCCAATTAAATCTAACTTCCGAGAAGGATTGGCTATGTTGGAGTACTTTATTGCTACTCCTGGAGCCCGAAAAGGTCTGGTCGATACTGCATTGAGGACAGCTGATTCAGGTTATTTGACAAGAAGATTAGTTGATGTTTGTCAAGAATTAATAATTAATGACGAAGATGTTTTTGCTGCAGGGAAACCTGTACGTTCGGTTTGGGTAGAAAATATACGAGAAGACGAACCAGGCTTTCGCTCACATATAGAGACGAAACTATTTAGTAGAAGTCTTGCTGAAGACGTGGAACTTTCTGATGGAACTGTTTACGAAAAAGGAACGATCGTTGGTGAAGACGAAATGCACGCACTTCGAGATGATCCAGCAGTTGAAAGAGTTAGAGTTCTTTCGCCTTTAACTGACGATTCAGATCAAGGAGTGTCTGGAGCTTGTTATGGGATGTCTTTAGCAACCGGCAAGCCTATAGAAATAGGTGAAGCAGTAGGAGTAATAGCTGCCCAGTCAATTGGTGAGCCAGGTACGCAGTTGACTATGAGAACCTTCCATACAGGTGGTGTAGCTGCTGCTGGAAGAGATATTGCTGCAGGTCTACCTCGTGTCGTCGAATTGTTCGAAGCGCGCACACCTAAAGGCAAAGCAACTTTGTCAAGGATTTCAGGTGTTATCAGAATAGGAGAAGATGAAGGACGAGGCCGAGAGGTCACTGTTATAGCTGATGACGGCACGGAAGAGGTTCATCTTATTCCAGGTATTTCTCGTCTTGAATTCAAAGATGGAGATGAGATTTCTGCAGGTGATGCAATAGTCGAGGGGCCAAGGGATCCAAAGGAACTTCTTGAGATTAAAGGAGTTAGAGAAACTCAACAGTATTTGGTAGATGAAGTTCAGAAGGTTTATCGAGATCAAGGTGTGTCAATTCATGACAAACATATTGAATTAGTTGTAAGACAGATGACTCGAAGGGTGCAGATTACTGACTCTGCTGATTCAGATTTCCTTCCAGGAGAACAAGTAGATCAGCCTATTTTTGCAACGACTAATAGAAACTTGGTTGAAGAAGGAAAGAAACCTGCTGAAGGTCGTCCTGTATTAATGGGTATCACAAAAGCTTCACTTGCCACTGATTCTTGGTTGTCGGCTGCGTCTTTTCAAGAAACGACTCGAGTTCTTACAGAAGCTGCAATAGAAAGCAGACAGGACAAATTGGTAGGTCTAAAAGAAAATATTATTATTGGAAAATTAATTCCTGCCGGAACCGGACGCGAAGAGTACAGGCGTGTAGGAACTCATGCTCCGGACTATAAGCCAATGGATTTTTACTCTTCCGCTGATGAAGAACAAGATTTGGCTGAATGGTTAGCAACTCAGGCTGATAGTGGCAGCGAGACTGATGATAGTTTGGCCGGTGCTTATGAAGCTGATGTAATAGCTTTAGCTAATGGTGCTATTGAAGAAGCCATTGAAGAAATTGATTGAGATACTTAGATTTTTTATTGTGACGTGAAGATGCCGACCGTAGACTCAATACTTCGTGTCTTAGTAAGTTCTGGACCGTTTTTCAATTTCAATAGGCAAGGTTTGAGGTAAGTCGTGCCCACAATTCAACAACTGGTTCGCAAGGGCCGTCAATCAAAGCGTAGAAAAGAAGCTACTCCTGCTTTGAAGGGAGCGCCTCAGAGGCGCGGCGTGTGTACAAGAGTTTTTACGACTACACCAAAAAAACCAAATTCGGCTCTTCGCAAGGTTGCAAGGGTTCGTTTAACCAGCGGAATGGAAGTAACGGCTTATATACCTGGCGAGGGACACAATTTACAAGAGCACTCAATTGTTTTATTGCGAGGTGGTCGTGTGAAAGATTTACCAGGTGTTCGTTACAAGATTGTTAGGGGAACTCTTGATACTTCTGGTGTTTCGGAAAGAAGCCAGTCTCGTAGCCGATATGGCGCAAAGAAGGATAATTAATTATGCCTAGAAAGGGACCAGCTGTTAGAAGGACTCTTACCCCAGATCCTGTATATCGTTCGAGTGCAGTTACCCAGTTGGTAAATAAAGTATTAAAGCACGGGAAACGTTCCACTGCAGAGCAGATTGTATATGGCGCTTTAAAGGTAGTTGAAACAAAAACAGGGAGTGAACCTGTTGGAGTTTTAAAAGACGCCTTAGAAAGTATAAGACCACAGCTTGAAGTGAGAAGTCGTCGTGTGGGGGGTGCCACTTATCAAGTGCCTGTTGAGGTTAAGCCCCGTCGAGCTAATACTTTAGCCGTTCGCTGGCTTGTTGATTATGCACGAGAAAGAAGAGAACGATCCATGTCTGAACGCCTAGCTAATGAGATAATGGATGCTGCCAATGGAATTGGTTCATCCGTTAAGCGCCGTGAGGACTTGCATAAAATGGCTGAAGCTAACAAAGCGTTTGCACATTATCGTTGGTAAAAAGTTAGACAACAGGTAAATAGGTATGGCTGATCGACACCCTCTTGAGAGAACTCGCAATATTGGAATTATGGCTCATATTGACGCGGGTAAAACCACCACTACAGAAAGAATTCTTTATTACACAGGTGTGAATTACAAAATCGGTGAAGTGCATGATGGCACTGCGACTATGGATTGGATGGAGCAAGAGCAAGAGAGGGGAATCACGATTACCTCTGCTGCTACTAGCTGTTTCTGGAACGATCACAGGATAAACATTATTGATACTCCTGGACATGTTGATTTTACAGTTGAGGTAGAACGTTCTTTAAGAGTTTTAGATGGTGCGATTGCAGTTTTTGATGGAGTTGCAGGTGTGGAGCCACAAACTGAAACAGTTTGGCGCCAAGCTGATCGTCATAATGTTCCAAGGATGTGTTTTATCAACAAAATGGATCGAACCGGAGCTGATTTTTTCTTTGTTTTAGGAACTATTAAAGAACGTCTTGGATGTAAAGCTGCTGTGATCCAATTGCCCATAGGGGCAGAAGCCGATTTTGCTGGCGTTATTGATTTGGTAACCATGAAGGCTTTGGTCTGGGAAGGTGAAGATTTAGGTGCTTCTTGGAATGAGGTAGAGATTCCAGATGATTTGAAATCCCAAGCTGATGAATATAGGGCAGAACTTGTGGATCTTCTTGCTGAATTTGATGAAAATATCCTTGAAAAATTTGTTGGTGAGGAAGAAATTACAATTGAGGATTTGAAAAAAGCAATTCGTCAAGGAACTCTTTCAGGAGATTGTGTGCCAATTTTAACTGGTACAGCTTTTAAGAATAAGGGTGTTCAGCCTCTTCTTGATTCTGTTGTTGAGTATTTACCATCACCACTTGATCTTCCACCTGTTGAAGGTGTTGAACCTCGGAGTGAAGAAATCACGAAGCGCGGTGTGAGTGATGATGAGCCATTTGCTGCTCTTGCTTTTAAGATTATGACGGATCCTCATGTAGGAAAATTGACTTACTTCCGTGTTTATAGTGGCACCTTGGAAAAAGGTTCAACTGTTTTAAACACCCGGTCGAGTTCTAAAGAGCGGATTGGACGTATTTTAGAGATGCACGCCAATGACCGGGAAGATCTTGACATTGTTCGAACAGGTGACATAGTTGCCGGTGTAGGGATCAAAGACTCAAAGACAGGTGACACTCTTTGTTCACCTGACCACCCTCTTATGCTCGAACAGTTTGACTTTCCGGATCCTGTAATTCATGTAGCTGTTGAACCTCGGTCGAAAGCTGATCAGGACAAAATGGGGAAGGCTTTAGGAGCTCTTTCTGATGAAGACCCTACGTTTACAGTTAGAAGCGATGAAGAAACGGGTCAGACAATTATTGGTGGTATGGGTGAGTTGCACCTTGAAGTTCTAGTTGATCGAATGTTGCGTGAGTTTCGTGTTGATGCAAATGTAGGAAAACCTCAAGTTGCGTACCGGGAAACAATTACTAAGGCAGTAGAAAATTATCGTTACACTCATAAGAAACAATCTGGTGGATCAGGCCAATTTGCTGAGATTGTTGCAACGGTGGAGCCTCTGACAGAAGGTGAAGAAACTTATAATTTCGTAGACAAAGTTTCGGGAGGGCGTATTCCTAAGGAATATATTCCAGCTGTTGATGCTGGTATCCAATCGGCTATGACTTCTGGTGTCCTTGCAGGTTTTCAAGTTTTGGGTATGAAGGTGACGCTTAACGATGGAAAACATCATGATGTTGATTCATCTGAGATGGCTTTTAAAATCGCTGCACAGGCTTGGTTTAGAGAGGTTATAAAACAGGCTAAGCCAGTTCTTTTAGAGCCAATTTTTTCTGTAGAAGTTGTAACACCAGAGGATTATATGGGTGATGTAGTTGGTGATTTAAATTCCAGACGAGGCAAAGTCGGGCAAATGGAAGCAAGGGGAAATAATCAAGTAGTTACCGCAGACGTACCGCTATCTGAGATGTTCGGTTATGCTACAGATCTGCGTTCGCGCACTCAAGGGCGTGCGACGTATACAATGCAGTTCGATTCGTATCAAAAAACTCCTTCATCAGTTCAGGAAGAGATTGTCACCCGGATTCGCGGTGAATAGGCTTTACCTACTGAGAAGGTAATATAAAATAATAGAAATAATAGAAATAATAGAAATAATAGAGAAACTCGAGGGAGAGTCATGGCTAAGGCCCAGTTCGAAAGAAATAAGCCCCACGTAAATGTGGGAACGATGGGACACATCGATCACGGTAAGACAACTCTTACTGCTGCAATAACTAAGGTATTGTCGGATGCAGATCCTGACAATACATCATTTACAGCATTTGAGAATATTGATAATGCTCCAGAGGAACGTGAACGTGGTATCACTATTAATGTTTCACACGTTGAGTATGAGACAGGTAATAGACATTATGCCCATGTTGATATGCCTGGACACGCTGACTACATCAAAAATATGATTACTGGTGCAGCTCAGGTTGATGGAGCTATTTTGGTGGTTTCTGCAGCTGATGGGCCAATGCCTCAAACTCGAGAGCATGTTTTGCTTGCACGTCAGGTTGGAGTTCCAAAGATTATTGTGGCTCTAAATAAGTGTGACGTTGTTGATGATGAGGAACTTCTTGAACTCGTAGAAATGGAAGTTAGGGATCTTCTAAATGAATATGAGTTCCCTGGTGACGACACTCCAATTGTTAGAGTTTCAGCTCTTAAGGCTTTGGAAGGTGATGGAGATTCCGCAGCTCAAATTATTGACCTGATGAACCAAGTAGATGATTACATCCCTCAGCCTGAGCGTGATGTCGACAAGCCATTCCTTATGCCGATTGAGGACGTTTTCTCAATTACAGGCCGTGGAACGGTTGTAACAGGTCGTGTCGAACAGGGCAAAGTTAACACTGGCGACACAATAGAGATTGTTGGTATTAAAGACACAACAGAAACAACTTGTACTGGTGTCGAGATGTTCAGAAAACTTCTTGATGAGGGACTGGCGGGAGATAATATTGGCGCACTACTTCGCGGTATTGACAAAGAAGATGTTCAACGCGGTCAGGTATTGGCAGCTCCTGGTTCAATAACTCCACATACCCAGTTTGAAGCTGAGGTATATGTTCTTACTAAGGAAGAGGGCGGACGGCATAAGCCATTCTTTTCTAACTACCGACCACAGTTTTATTTCAGAACAACTGATGTGACTGGAAGCATTGCTTTGCCAGAAGGAACTGAAATGTGCATACCAGGTGATAACACAACTATGACGGTTGAGTTGATTGCTCCGATTGCTATGGATGAAGGACTTCGCTTCGCTATTCGTGAAGGTGGCAGGACTGTAGGTGCTGGTGCTGTAACGAAGGTCCTCGAGTAGTCGGATTAAACTATGGCAGCGAGTCAGAAAATAAGAATAAGGCTTAAAGCCTATGATCATGAGGTAATTGATCAGTCAGCAAAAAAAATTGTTGAAACTGTTCGTAGAACTCAAGCAGATCTTCGAGGACCGGTACCTCTACCTACAGAGAAGCATCGTTACACAGTGATTCGTGGACCTTTTAAGGATAAGGATTCTCGTGAACATTTTGAGATGAGAATTCATAAGAGACTTCTCGACATTCTTAACCCTTCTCCTAAGACTGTCGATTCTCTTCAAAGGCTTGATTTGCCAGCCGGCATAGATATTGAAATAAAAATTCAGCAAAACTAGTCGTCATTTTTTTGTTCCGGAGGGATGTCTTCCGGTTTGTTTCTATTTAGAGATCCTTCTCTTTGGGCTTTTGTTGAAAGTAATTCTTCGGAAACTTCGTGTCGGCGGGCAACTGAACCGATTACGGATTGAATAGTTGCTGCAGCGGGAAGTGCTAATAGAGCACCTACTACTCCTAGTATCGCGGAGCCAGCAATCACTGAACCAAATGCTACGGCTGGGTGTATTTGCATTGTATGAGATGTGATTCTGGGAGAGATTAAATAATTTTCTATTTGTTGATAAACAGCAATTGTCACTAGCACCCATAGGCCATCAACAGGTTCACCTAGTAGCCCTACAACAAGGGGTAATACACCGGCTATATAAGTTCCCACAACGGGGACAAATTGGGAAATGACTCCGACCCATAAAGCTAAAGCTAATGCTGAGGGAAGTCCGATAATTTCGAAAATTAACCAATGAACTGCACCGGAAAGTACTGCAAGAACAGTTCTTGAAAGTATGTATCCGCCTGTTTTGGATACAGCAAGATCCCAAACTTCTAGAATTTGCTCTTGGCGTCGTGGAGCAAGAAAAGAACATACAAGCTTTCTAACTTTTGGCCCTTCAGCTACTAGGTAGAAAGAGAAAAGAGCAATTGTAAAAAGTTGGAAAAGGACATTCGCCACGGTTGTTCCGAACCGTGCAAGGTCATCGGCTAAATTACCGAGCCACTGTGCCAAAGCTCCAGAGTCGTATTTTTCTTGTAGGTCTGAGGTGGCGTTTTCAATTCCAAAATTATCATCAAGAAATTCGTCGATATCAGCTAGATAGGTTGGGATATTATTATTAAATTCAGTTACTTGATCAGCTAGAAGTGATCCAACTTGAAAACCAAAACCGCCTAGAGCTGCAAAACAAACTAGGAAAGTTAACGCTGTTCCTAGGCCTCTCTTTAATCCTAGTTTTTCAAGCCTGTTTACTGCTGGTTCTAGGGCAAAAGAAAGGAATAGAGAGACTAAAAGAATTATTAATAGGGGTCTTAGTGCAGAAATAACCCCACGGGAATACCAAAGAAGGGCAAATCCTCCTAAGAGAACTGCTATTGATTTAATGATCCACTTCGGGATTTTTTCGCTGTCTTTTACTTGATTTTCCAAGGGTTTCACCTGTAGGTGTTTTTTTATATTTAGAACTAATCAGACGGTACTTCTAAACGAGTCACTGAAATGGGATATTTGGGTCAAAGTTCTCATTATTAAAGGGATTTTCGGTTGTGCGATGTGATTATGCGCCGTATCGTTATCAGTCGGTGTTTGTTGTTTTAACACCTAAAGCTGACGTCCGTTGAGGCCCATCAAAATAGTTGGGAACCGAATGGCACAACCGAAATCAGCGCTCCGCTGGGGTTTCCCAAGCGGAGCGTTTGCATGGAATTACATAAATACAACTTAACGAGTATTCGTTTGGTGTGCGTAGGAAAAAAAATGGCTAGTAAAGCAATAGTGGGAGAAAAGGTCGGAATGACCCAAGTGTGGGATGAAGATAATTCCGTGATCCCTGTAACAGTTCTACGTATCAGACCGAATCGTGTCGTACGTGTTAAAACTACAGAACGTGATGGATACAGTGCGCTCCAAGTCACCTTTGGAGAAAAGGATGAACAAAAATTAACAAGACCAGAAGCAGGTCATTTTGCCTCGAATGGGGTTGATGCAGGAGTCAAGTTGGTGGAGCTTCGTTTGGATAACGTTGATGGATACGAAGTAGGGCAGGAGCTAACTGTTGAAACTCTTTCTGAAAATTTAAGAGTTGATGTTACTTCAGTGAGCAAAGGTAAAGGTTTTGCGGGAGCTATGAAGAGACATGGCTTCAAAGGGCAAAGAGCTTCTCATGGCGCTCATAAGGTGCATCGTAAACCTGGAGCAGTGGGTCAATGTGCAACGCCATCAAGAATTTTTAAAGGTAAAAAACTTCCAGGAAGAATGGGTAATCAAAAAACAACTATTCTAAATCTTCAAGTTGTACAAGCAGACACTGAAAAAGAGCTCTTACTGATTAAAGGTTCAGTACCTGGTCCGAATGGTTCTACTGTTTTAATTAGAGATGCAGTTAAGGGAGCCGTTTGATGGTTGCTGTTGATGTGAAAGATTTAACTGGCTCTAAAACTGGCACAGTTGATTTGGACCCTCAAACCTTTGGTCTTGATCCTAACGTTGCAGTTATGCACCAAGTAGTTACTGCCCAACTAGCTGCTAGACGTAGTGGGACTCAGAGCACTAAGACAAGAGCAGAAGTTAGAGGTGGAGGTGCTAAACCTTGGCGTCAAAAGGGCACTGGCCGTGCTAGGCATGGTTCAATTCGCTCCCCTCAGTGGCGCGGTGGTGGAGTTGCGTTGGGACCCAAGCCACGTGATTATTCACAGAAAACTCCTAAAAAAATGGTTCGTTTGGCGTTAAAGTCGGCTCTTTCTGATCGAGCAGCGTCAGATCGTGTTGTAGTTGTTGATGAATGGAATTTTGAATTACCAAAAACTAAAACAGCAGTAGCTACTCTTGATGCATTGGATGTAGAGGGCAGAGTATTGATTGTTGTTAACCAAAACGATTCAAATACTTGGAAAAGTTTTGCAAATCTAGATCGAGTCCACGTCATATCACCAGGTGAATTGAACGCTTATGATGTTTTAGTAAGTGATTGGGTTGTGTTCGCAAAAAGCACTTTGCCAGATGCCGCTTCGCCGGAGATTTCAGAAGATGCGACAGATGAAAGTTCGCAATCATGAAAGACCTTAGAGATGTGATTATTAGGCCGATAGTTTCAGAGAAATCATTTGCTCTTCTAGAGCAAAATGTTTTTGCTTTTGAAGTTCATAAATCTGCTTCTAAACCAGAAATTAGAGATGCTGTTGAAACGATTTTTGATGTGAGTGTTTTAAAAGTTAATACTTTGAATCGCAAAGGAAAATTGAAAAGAAATCGGCGTAAACCAACTATGTCCAAACGTCCTGATGTAAAAAGAGCCTATGTAACCCTTGCAGAAGGCGACTCTATCGAATTGTTTGAGGTCTGATCCATGCCCCAGCGACAACGTAAACCAACTAGCCCTGGAAGGCGATTCCAAACGGTTGCAGATTTTTCTGAAATAACTAAAACCACTCCCGAGCGAACTTTGGTTGAGAAAAAAGTCTCTACCGGTGGACGTAATAACTATGGACGTAAAACGTCACGTCATCGTGGAGGTGGACATAAACAGAAGTACAGGGTAATTGATTTTAGGCGGAATAAAGATGGTGTCCCAGCAACTGTTGCTGCTGTTGAATATGATCCAAATCGAAGCTGCAGAATTTTGTTATTGCACTATCACGATGGGGAGAAGCGTTATATCTTGGCTCCTCGAGGTGTTGAAGTAGGTGACGTACTTAAATCAGGACAAGGAAGTGAAATACGTTCTGGAAATGCTTTACCTATTCGTTACATTCCTGTTGGAACAGTTATTCATAATGTTGAGTTGCACCCGGAGGGTGGAGGTCAACTGGCACGTAGCGCAGGTTCTAGTGTTCAATTAGTTGCTAAAGAAGGAGACTTTGCAACTTTACGTCTGCCAAGTAGTGAGATGCGTAGGGTCAGGATTGATTGTCGGGCGACAATAGGAGAAGTCGGTAATCAAGAACATGAATTAATAAGTATTGGAAAGGCCGGACGCAATAGGTGGAAAGGTGTAAGACCCCAATCACGTGGTGTTGCTATGAATCCGGTAGATCACCCCTTAGGTGGTGGTGAAGGAAAGTCATCTGGTGGTCGTCATCCTGTTTCTCCTTGGGGTAAACCAGAAGGACGCACTCGAAAAAGAGGAAAACATTCCGACAAGATGATTGTTAGACGTCGTCGCGGAAGAGGACGGAGGTAGAAAATTATGCCACGAAGTTTGAAAAAGGGCCCTTTCGTTGATGATCATCTCTTGAAAAAGGTAGATGCTATGAATGGTTCAGGAGAGAAGAAAGTAATTCAAACCTGGTCTCGACGTTCAACAATTGTGCCAGACATGTTGGGTCACACGATCGCAGTCCATGATGGCAGAAAACACATCCCTGTGTTTATTACAGAGTCGATGGTCGGTCATAAATTAGGAGAATTCGCACCTACAAGAACGTTCCGCTCTCATAGTGGCCAAGAGAGGGCTACAAGCTAATGGCGTCCTTAGATGGTTCTTTATCCAAGATTGAAAATCGCGAAAGCACGCGATCAGTTGTTCGTTATGCACGTGTTTCCGCTCATAAAGCTAGACCTGTGTTAAATCAAATTCGCAACAAGTCTGTTGGGCGAGCTGATGAAATTTTGGCTTTTAGTGAAAGATCAGTCTCAGATGTTATTTCTGGTTGCTTACAGTCAGCTGTTGCGAATGCTAGTAATAATGATGGAATTCCTCAAGAAGAGCTTTTTGTTTCAGAGTGCTTCGCTGATGAGGGACCCACTGCAAAAAGGTTTAGACCTAGAGCACGTGGACGTGCAACTTCAATTTTTAAAAGAACTTGTCATCTGACCGTGGTTGTTTCACGGTATTCAGAAGAAGAGTTAGAAGCTTTTCAAACTCGTGCCGAATTGAGAGATGAAAGAAAGAATCTTGAGTCAGAGGCAGATTCGACGGACGAACCAGAATCAAAAAATAAGAAGGCTCGATCCTCGAAAGAAGAATCTGTTGAAGAAGAGTCTGTTGAAGAAAATGACGAACAAAATGAAAAAGAGGCCAAATAATGGGTCAAAAGGTTAATCCTTATGGATTTCGACTTGGTGTAACAACGGACTGGAAGTCACGCTGGTTCGCAACACGGCAAGAATATGCTGACAATCTTTTGGAAGATTGGAAGATTCGTGATTTTCTGATGACTGAGTTGCCTCATGCCGCAATAAGTCGTGTGGAAGTTGAACGCACTCGCGATCGTTTAAGAGTAGATGTGCATACTGCAAGGCCTGGAATAGTTATTGGCAGAAAAGGAGCGGAGGCAGATCGTTTAAGAAAGGGTTTAGGGAAGATTTCAGGGAACCTTCAAGTTCAGTTAAATATTCAAGAAATAAAGGAACCAGAGCTAGATGCCGCTTTGATTGCTCAAGGAGTTGC
>Ga0066366_10000281_pt1 | contig 12611 bp, 11 predicted proteins | sample Knorr_S7_td_250__FD_77334 | JGI IMG/M metagenome (GOLD analysis project Ga0066366, IMG submission 77334) | Marine microbial communities from Southern Atlantic Ocean transect - Knorr_S7_td_250_ad_252m_LV_B | ecosystem: Environmental > Aquatic > Marine > Oceanic | place: Atlantic Ocean...
CCAAACTCTATGTTTGAATAAAGTAGTTCACACCCCTTTATTTTCATTATTTTTTCCCAATGTAGCTAAAACACGTTTTGATAAACTGCATTATTTCGGTTCCACCCATTTTTGACTTGCCACTTTTCCTGTTAACAAATATGGTTGGCATTTCCAGGCCACGAAAGCCTTTTTGTTTTAGTTGATATAACATTTCAATTTGAAATGCAAAGCCGTCAGATTCAATTTTATCGAATTCAATACTCTGAAGCGTCTCTCTTTTGAACATTCTAAAACCACTTGTTGAATCTTTAATATCTATTCTTGCAGATATCCTAGCAATTATTCCTGCAAATGAGTGTGTCATCTGCCTTCCAACACCCCAACCAACTATTGATGAGTTAGGCATATGCCTACTAGCAACCACAAAATCATAACCTTCAATCTCTTGAAGCATTGTCACAATTTCTGATGGGTTGTGAGAATGATCTGCATCCATTTGTACAATTAGATCTGAATCTATTTTTTCTAGAACATGATTAAATCCATCCTTGTATGCAGAACCAAGACCCAGTTTTGTTGGCCTTTGAATTAAAGAAATTTTCTGAAACTTGTCACTCAAATCAGTCACTATATTTGCAGTTCCATCAGGCGAAGAATCATCAATAATTACAACATGTAGCTCATCTACTATTGGTTTTATCTCTGAAAATAATTTTTCAATTAGAATTTGTATCGTCTCTTTTTCATTATATGTTGGTATGACTACAGCGAGTTTCACAACATTTCAACATGTTCTTTTAAGAAATATTTTGTTATTCAAGGAAAAGCGGTTTCTTTTGATAAGATCGTCTCTAATTCAGAAATTTTGACACGATTCTGAGCCATATCGTCTCTACGTCTAATTGTAACAGTATCATCCTCTTTTGTCTGATGGTCAACAGTGATAGCAAACGGTGCTCCAATTTCATCCAATCTACGATATCGTCTTCCAATTGCACCAGAGTGATCTAAAAATGAATCAAATTTTGTTCTGATCTGACGATAAACTTCGTCAGTTTTTTCTGCCAAACCATCCTTTTTTACCAATGATAAGACTCCTACATGTGTAGGTGCTAGATATGGTTTAATCGACAACACCGTTCTATCATTTTCTTTATCTTCTCTTAACGAATGTTCTAATATTGTGTAAAGACTCCGATCAATTCCCATAGAAATTTCAAATACATGTGGCAGAACTTTTTCGTCATTATCCATAACCTCAAATTTTTCTTTGCTTTTTTTAGCGTGACTAGATAAATCATAATCTGATCTATAGTTACACGCAACTAACTCTAACCATCCAATTGTTGTATTAACTTCAAAATCAAAGGCAACATCTGCATAGAATGCCTTTTCCTTATCACCTAGCTTTCTGAAACGACTTTTTTCCATATCAATTCCTGCCTTGTGGTAAAATTCCGCAAGTAATCCGAGATAATATGCCACAAATTTGTTTGGAATAATGCCTTTCTCAACCGCTTCTTTACAAGTTACTGGTTGTATTTTATCTGTTAGCTGAATATTAATAATGGAATTTTCAATCTCTGCAAACTTTTCTAAGTCATTTAGTTTCTGTGGATTACAGAAGATCTCAATTTCAGCTTGATAGAACTCTCTTAATCTCAAGAGACTCTGTCTAGGAGCGATCTCATTTCTGAAACTTTTTCCCACTTGTGCAATACCTAAGGGTAATTTTCCTCGCATGGTTTTGAACAGTCTTGGAAAATCTACAAATATTGATTGACACGTCTCTGGACGGAGATATGCCTCTTCGTCTTCAGGTCCAATTCCAACCCTAAACATCATATTGAATTTTTTTGCAGAGTTAAACTCTCCCTTGCATTTTGTACAAACAATTTGTTTTTCATGAACCATCTTATCAAAATCTTCCAGTTCAGCACTTTCTGGAATCTCTATGTTTGCAACTTCAGAAATTAATTTGTCTGCTCTATATGTTAACCCACATTTCTTACATTTTATGATAGGATCAGCAAAATTTCCTAGATGGCCTGATGCTTCAAAGACTGACTTTGACATAATCTGTGAACCATCAATTTCTATCATCCTGTCTCGTCTTACTAATTCACGTCTCCATAATTCTAGAAACTTGTTTTTTACACTAACACCAGTTGGGCCATATTCCCAAAAACCAGCTTGAGCATCACCATAGACTTCACAACTAGGAAAATAAAACGCTCTCTCAAGTGCAAGCTTCATAACGCTTTCATAATTCATGCTACTTGTACCAATTATTCATAACATAAATGCCTAATTAATCATGCAAGTGACTTTGCCTGCTTAATGTTCTCAAAATCATCACGTGTGTCGTCAATCGGCGTTTCTAAAACAATCGGAACATCATTCTCATTCATAATCTTAATGATCTCTCCCAGGCCTTCTTTTCCAATTTCCCCAAGACCTATGTGGTCATGCCTATCTCGATTTGAGTTAAGCTCTCCCTTAGAATCATTCAAGTGCAAAATCTTCAGATTTTTTATTCCAACTGTCTCATCAAATTCTTTCATTGCCTTATTTGCCATAGCCTTTGTTCTCAAATCGTATCCTGCTACAAATGCATGGCATGTGTCAAGACACACTCCAAATCTTTTTTCTGGTTTACATTTTGAAAAAATTTCTGCAAGTTGTTTAAAATCAGACCCCACAGAATTTTTCTGTCCAGCAGTATTTTCTAATAGAATCATTACCTTCGCTTTTGTCTCTGCAACCTTGTTTAATGCAGATGTCAATCGCTTTATCCCGTTTTCTTCTCCTGATCCCTTATGACTTCCCAAATGAGTAACAAGATATGGTATGCCTAGCGCATCGCATCTCTCAACTTCTTTTATCATAGATTTTATGGATTTTTGATAACCATCATCGTCAGGGGAAGAAAGATTTGGTAAATATGGCATATGTGCACAAACGGCTAATCTATCAATCTCTGACGCTTCTAACTTTTCTTTGAACCTTTTTGCATCTTCAGTTTCCAAATCTTTTGCAAACCAACTGCGTGGATTTCTTGTAAAAATTTGAAACGCACTACATTCACGATTAACCGCATTATCAATTGCCATATCAATAGACCCAGAAATTGAGACATGAAGACCTATTCTCATAATCTTCAAGGATCATATCACAATTTAAACCAGCGATCAACAAGTTACCCCATTTATTTATTGAAATTTTTAAACTAAGTTAGTGAAGTAGAACTATGCTTAATCTAGGAACTGACGAGATTGTTAAATATCCATTTTTAGCAGAAGCTGGAAAATATCTAAGTGATAAAGGATTTTCACTAGAACAATTTGGAACTGATCCGGATCTAAAAAGAATCGTCGACATGGCAGTTGAGCGTATAAAAATTTCAACCGAGGGAAAAATTTACAGCTCAGACGTATCAGAAACTAATTCATCATTACCAATGGAAGTATTTTCTTTTCTAATAGCAGTCATTCTATTGAAACTGACAGGAATGCATACTCTGATTCGAAGGTTTTCTCTAGCAGAGGCAAGACGTTCAGAACGGTTCCTTGAAAAAGACTTGGCAAACTATAAAGATAAAACAAAAGAAGAAATGGCTCTCAAAATAATGCATGATCTTTTTTCAATCACAATACAAAAAAAAGACGATGATTTTATTATTCCAATCTCGAACTACCTGAAACATTCAATTAACTTTCACGAACGCGAATGGAAATTAATTAATAGAAAAATAGACAACGGTAGCGTCTTTCTAACATCACATGAGACAGTTAGACTTGTAAGAAAAGAGATTGATCGATATATCTCGACGAAAATACATTCTGCAAACACGCCTGAAATGATAGAAGGTTTCCAAGAACATGTTAATAGCTTGAAAAATCTTGCAAAAAAGTTTGAGGTTAAGACTGTCGAATCGTCTGAGTATCCACCATGTATTAAACACGCAATAGAAGTTCTAGAGAAAGGAGAGAATCTTCCACATTCTGGAAGATTTATGCTAGCGACTTTTTTGTTTGCAAAAGGCCAGCAAGTAGAAGAGATTGCTCCACTATTCAAAAATGCACCTGATTATAATGAAAAAGTAACACTATACCAACTGAACCATCTTTCGGGAAAAAGCAGTACAACGAAGTATGCATGTCCATCATGTGAAAAATTAAAGAGCCAGAATCTATGCTTTATAATTCCCGAGTGTGATGGTATTATCAACCCGATACAATTTGGAAGAAAACGAGTATAGATGAACGACAAAGATATTGAATTGCTAGAGGATTCATTTAAAAAATTCTATTTTGATCATTTCAATCTAATCCATGTTCCAGAAAATCCCAATCAACGGGAATTTGGATTTCAGAAATTTAACTCTGGCATGAATAGACATATTTCACTTAAAACCGACAAAGAACTCCATCTTCTCTTAATGCAAAAAGTACCATCTGACGTTTATGTCTCTAACGCATGTTATTCATTTCCTAACCTACCTATGAATGAAAAAGACTGGAAAAACGCAGAATTAATTTTTGATATTGACGCAAAGGATCTTGATGTTAAGAACAGAGATCAACATTCATGTGTTAAATGTACAGAATGTAACGAAATTGCCATACTACAGTCATCATGTCCTAGTTGCCAATCTAGTAAACTTTCAAAAATAACGCTATCATGTAGTGACTGCATTACAGAAGCAAAAGATCAAGTAAGAAGACTAAATGAGATACTAATTGATGATTTTGGTGTTGAGCCAAATAACATTCAAGTTTTCTTTTCTGGAAATGAGGGCTTTCACATATACGTAAACAATTCAGAATTCCAGTCAGTAGGTGCAAAGGAAAGAGCTGAGATAGCTGATCATATCATGTTTCGTGGAATCATTCCTGAAACTTTTGGTTTTAAGAAGTTTAACTCTGAGAAAATATTACTTCCAGATTTTAATGAACCTAGTTGGCGTGGAAGAGCATCTAAGGTACTATATGGTTCAAAGTCAATGAGATCAAAAATCAGTAAGAAGATAATTTCATCCGGCTATTCTGCATTCCAAAAACAGTTAGAAGCGGTAAAAGAACAGATTGGTGTTAGAATTGATCCAAATGTTACAGTTGACATACATAGAATATTTAGACTTCCAGGATCTATTAACAGCAAAAGTGGACTAGCCAAGATTTTTGTCAATGACATTACAAAATTCAATCCATATGTTGATGCGTGTTTTATTGATTCAGAAGATACCGAAGTGATAGCAAATTGCCCAATCGAGTTTTCACTTAAGAATAAAAAATTTGGTCCATACAAGCAGGAAAGAATATCAGTGCCAAAGTATGCGGCTGTTTATATGATCTGCAAAGGCGTAGCCAGCTGCACATAATCTCATTTTGATATGAATTTGTTCTGATAAGGTATTTAATGATCAAAAAGTGATATAAATTCAGTTTTGTATAGCGCTGAAAAAGAAGACGGCAACGCACCACCCCCTGATGCAGGAAAATTCATCAGACTTGGTATAGTGGCAGTAATTACAGTCATAATCTTTGCACTAGCTGGAAACCAAGCTGTAATTTTGTCTATGAATGTAACAGAATTTGCTGAGACTTTCACAAAACCTCTGACTTTTTCATTAATAGGTGGAATTACACTAGCAGGAATAGCGTTAATCCGTGTAAATGTGGCAAAGCGCTCATCGCTTTTTTGGTTTTTTATTAGGACTGTAATTAATTATATTAATAGAACTCCAAACGACCAGTCTAGTCAAACTATACCAAAGTATACCGAATACAAACTATCTGGTGTTCACTTTGCACTTTGGCAAATTACAAAAGTTCTCTTGTTTGGTGCTTTCTTTGCAAATCTCATGTTTGGATTTGGTCTGTTATATCTAATGGATGGAAATGAACTTGGCATTGAAAACGTCCAAGCAATTTTTTCATTACCATTTGTAACTCCACCAACTGATCCTTCATTTGCCATGGAAAACGTAACACCAATGATCCCAGCATTATTGATCGTTATACCACCAATCATTGCAGCAATAGGCATACGGCTTATCCTATACGTCGGATTTCATTCGGTAATCAGTGTTGTCACATCATATATTCATGATACAACTGACGGAAAACCACGATATCTTAACTATCTATCAACGATAGAGGGAATAATCGGAATTGGAATAATTTGGGCTGCGTTTAACATGTTCTTTACCGACACCATTGATTATAACACTAGATATGCAATTGGTGGAACTTTCGTAATTGGCGCTGCATTAATTGCGTTTTCGATTTATGATAAGATGAGAGCCAAAGTTCTTACCCACATGTTCAAACGTGATGTATACATACGTGTCATCAGTATAATCGCTATTGCATTAGTTGTTGGTATTGCGATGGGCGTAAACAACAGTGTAGCAGACGCAAAAAAGATTGAATATCTAGGACCTTACACTGCTCAGCAAATAGGCGTAAATAGATATCTTGGTGAGTTGGATCTTATTATTGAAAATACTCATGAGGTAAATATTCCAACAGTTAATCCAAACATTATTGATCAATATGTAGATGATAACGACGATGTGTTAAGTAAGATTCGAGTATGGGACTGGAATGCGGCATTTGCAAAACTAAAACCAGAAATTGGTCTTATACCGTATGTAGACTTTGAGGATAATGATATTCTAAGATTTAATGACAAATTATACTGGACAGCATCAATGAAACCAGTTTTGCCATCTTCTGTCAGCCTTGAGAATCAATGGTATAACGAGCACTTGGTTTACACTCACGTACCTGATGGATTTCTTACTCTAGAGGCAACAGATGGTCAGATTGTTGACAGTTCAGAATTATTTTCACAAAGAGCAATCTATTATGGTGAAGGTGGTTTGTTAGATGAAACATGGTCTGGTTATCCAGTTAATCGTGTAGAGAGTGCGGAATTAGCTGGCGCAAAATATGATGGATCAGGTGGTGTTGATGTACCACCGCCATTAAGCTGGATCTTCGAACCAAACTTTTTGCTATCATATCCAGGTGAGTCAGTACACATTTTGAGATACAAAGACGTCAATGAAAGAATGCAGGTATTATATCCATACTTTTTGTATAACCTGTTTGGAAAAGAGTTAGACTCGTATCCAGTTACTGATGGAGCAAATACGTATTGGTTAGTACCACTAATTGTTGGTTTTGATACCAGAGACATTCCATACACTGCTGGAAATCCATATCTTAGATTGGCGGGTTATGGTTTGGTTGATACCTACAACGGTGACATTAGTCTAATCAAATATGGCGACGACTTCTTTTCAGAGATGATGATGAATCAATATGCAGATGATATTATTCCAACTCCTGATTGGTTAGAGGAGCAGATTAGATATCCAGAAGAACTCTTCAACTGGAAAACTGAGATGTATAACATCTACCATGTAACAGATGTTGAGACATTCATCCAAGCAAACGAGTTCTATGAGATTCCTCGAGGTTTGGATACATACTATGTAGAGGCAAAACCACCAGGATTTGAAGAACCAGAATTTGTGGGACTACTTTCGCTAGAATTGAGAGGATCTCAAGGTAGAAACCTAGCAGGATATATGGTAGTTGAAAATGATTTGTCAAATCTTGGAAAAATGCAATTCTATGAAGTACCATTAGACTCTGAAACTAAGTTACTAGGTCCAACGTCTGTACGTGAGGCGTTAGACAGAGATCCTGACTTTGCACAGTTAAAGACATTATTGAGAAATCCAAGGATCGGTGACAATATTCTGTATCGTGTAGGTGAACATGACACTTACTTCATTCCTGTATACACTGCTGGGGCTGGTGGAGTTGTAGCTCAATTGGGTACAATTGCTGCAGTTGGCGCTGGTTTTACAGGCGAATATTATGTCGGTCTTGGCGAAACTCAGGAGCAGGCATTTGAAGCATATCTCCAAAAACTATCTGGAATTGTACCAACCTCAAGAAACGGTGCAGATGTCGTACAATTAGACAAGGATGAGAGGATCGAGAAAGTTATGTTAATGTTTGATGAGAAAGGACTTGTTCTTACAAAACCAACGTCACTTCAGATTCCAATATCATTCTTAGAAGGTGAGATTGTATTCTATACAGAAGCTGACCTAGAGGACACTGAGAACATGATATCCGAATTCGTAAAAGATCATCTTGGATCAAGTACTAGAATATTGATGTGGGAGGAGGAATCTGTCATTTATCTAGGCAGTGTGAAGCTAGTTGATGGCGTTGCTGAATTGCATTACATCTCTATTCAGGTTGGAAAATAATTAACAGCCCTTAATTCCACTTCCAACAAAAATAGAATAGCAGCCTAATCCACACTCTTCGCAGATAGGCTTCATCGAATCCTTTTCTGCACTTCCAATACAGCAAGGCTTCTTTTCACGTCCTAGGTGATCAACCGACATTATTGCCCATGTAGGGCAGTCAATCGGCGTAGTGCCCTTCCCACCCCAGTTCTTTTTCATCAGTTCAAGTTGCTTTCTAGGATTTGAAATGTAATCTTTGTAGTCATGCCTCTGTAAATCAATTAGTTCATCAACTACTGCATTACGCTCTTCTCCAAACGGCAGCCATAATGGATCTCCTTTCATAAATGGGGTATGAAATTGAACACCAATCTTATTGGAATATTGTCTCCAATCTTCAATAACCTTTCTTATTGTTTTATAATTTCTTGAATTGATTGTCATCGAGATCCAAATATCCTTGTATGCCTTATCACCATTTTTTTCAATATAATCAATCACATTTTTTCTTGTTTGACTCCAAGCATCATCACCACGGATACTATCATGTGTTTTTTGATCCCCATCTATTGAAACCCAGTAGAAATAAAGATCCTTAATTTTTTTTAGTGGATAAGTTCCGTTTGTAACTACACATGCTCTTCTTGGGAATTCTCTTGCAAACAACTCCACTACATCTGGTCTCATCATTGGTTCTCCACCAACAACTGTTACAGCAAAAACATGTTTGCTTTTGAATTTCTTGTCGATAACTTGCTTCCATTGTTCCGTTGTCAGTTCCTCATTTTCTTTTCTGTTTAACCACCAGTAACAATGTTCACAGTGAAGATTACATACATTAATGATATCTGCGGAACCAAATATTGGACTGCGTTTTTTGAATAATTTCCACCCAGCATATTTTGTAAGTAGATGAAAGTATTGTGGAGTTTCTTGTAATATCTGCCCAAAACCTCTGCCCATAATTTCCATAAATTAACATTAATTCAGTAATATTTTAAAAATTGTTTTTTTCGAATAATGAATTTTATTACAAGTATGATTTGATACTATATGTTACTCGTAGTAGATAACGGCTCTGTGTATACCACAGAAATTTCCAAAATGCTTTCGAAGAATAATACAGTCCACACCGTAATTCCTTTTGATCAAATAGCCCAAGTAGATTTGAAGAACTCTGATTCATTTATCCTATCCGGAAGAAGAAGAAATGACCAAAAAATGAATGCAATCAATTCAAAAATTGTAAACTATGTAATATCTGAAAAAAAGGCATTACTTGGAATATGTTACGGTGCAGAAATTCTTGCATTGACGCTTGGTGGAACTATTCGGAAATTAGGCAATAGTGTTAATGGAATACAGAAGGTCAAAATCATAGCACCAAACTCGCTTTCTGAAAAAGATATCGAAGCATTCCAAAGTCACAGCTATGAGATTTCGAAATTAGGTAATCAACTACAGAACTTTGGAAGTTCAGACACTTGCCAATATGAAATTATTAAACACCAAACTTTGCCAATATTCGGTACACAGTTTCATCCTGAAATGAGTAAAGATGGTCAATTACTGATTGAATCTTTTTTAAAAATTATACATTGAAATATGTAGTTGATTGTCACAAAAAAATGGTAAAAAAACTAGACCTAACAACAAACGACAAGGGAGAAATAACTTCACCAACATATGTTGAGATTGTTTCTAAAATCAACGAAATAATCGAAGTTCTTTCAGTGACAAAATCCGACAATAACGATTTGCGTTAAGTTAAAAAATTATGCGGAGTGCGGGATTTGAACACGCGACCTCCAGCTTGGGAAGCTGACGTCATGCCGGGCTAGACTAACTCCGCGCGAATCAGAGTTGCAGATCAGCATTATATAGTTTAATCAATATTATATTTCATGGATGCCAAGTGCCCAGAGTGTGAGAAGGTAGCGAGTACAGATGATGAACTAACTAAGGTTACGTGTTCACACTGCAACTTTGAGGCCACGTACGACGAATATATCGAAATCATGAAGGATAGTGCACTTAACATGGCCGCAGATTATATTCCAGACAGACCTGGTTTTTAGCTACCAAAAATTTCCTTTATCTGAACAATCAAGATGCGAACCACACCTTGGACAGAGTAAATGACAAGCCTGAATATCTAACATAATTTCTTTACAGCGTGGACATTCAGTTTTATCCTTCACATGATTAAACAAAAAGAAAATAATAAAAGATTTTTTAAGAATTTATTTTGCCCAAAGGTTAATTAGTAGTTCATAAATTTTTCAGATCCTTGGCAAATTTCAAATTAACTGTATCAGATGTTAAAGGAAAGTCTGTCACTAAAGAGGTTAAGGACGCAGATGCAAATTCATTACTTGGATTACAGGTTGGTTCTGAATTGGACGCAGCTATAGTAGGTCTTTCTGGAAAATTGAAAATTACAGGTGGCAGTGATAAATCTGGTGTTCCTATGAGGTCAGATTTTCATAGCCCTGCAAGAAAATACATTTTATTAACAAAAGGTGTTGGATTACAAGATACTGAAAAAGGATTAAGAAAAAGAAAATTGGTTAGAGGGAATACAATTTCTGATGAGATTTTTCAAGTAAACTGTAGACTTGACGGCGAAATAAAAACAGAAGAAGCACCAAAAGAAGAAGCTAAAGCACCAAAAGAAGAAGCACCAAAAGAAGAAGCACCAAAAAAAGAAGCTAAAGCACCAAAAAAAGAAGCACCAAAAAAAGAAGCTAAAGCACCAAAAAAAGAAGCACCAAAAAAAGAAGCTAAAGCACCAAAAAAAGAAGAATCTAAGTAGAAATTATTTTTTTAATTAAGGCATACCTTAACATAGCACAAATTTCAAATCTAGTAAATGCATTGGAAAGATTCTCTTCCTGATTGGTATGTAAAAAAATATGGCTATCAGCCATGCGTAAATATTGGAACAGCAGGACATGTTGACCATGGCAAAACAACACTAATCCAAGCATTAACAGGAAAATGGACCAGTGTTCATAGCCAAGAGTTGAAGAGAGGAATTACTATTCGTGTAGGATATTCTGATGCGGCATTTTACAAGTGTCCAGATTGTGAACCACCAGCGAACTATTCAACATCTATGAAATGTCCAAACTGTGAGAAGGAAGGTGAACTAAGTAGAGTAGTTAGCTTTGTGGATAGTCCAGGGCATGAAAGTTTAATGGCAAACATGCTTTCAGGCTCAGCATTAATGGATGGAGCCATATTACTTGTTGCAGCAAATGAAAAAGTTCCACAAGCCCAAAGCAAGGAACACCTATTAGCTCTGCAAACACTTGGGATTACCCAGATAGTTGTTGTACAGAATAAAGTAGATCTTATTTCATACGACGAAGCATTAACAAATTATTCAGATATTACAAAATTTGTAAAAGGATCAAAGGCTGCGAAATCACCCATTGTACCAATTTCTGCTCAATCAAATCTGAACTTAGATGCACTAATATTTTCAATTGAAGAGACAATCAAGACTCCTGAAAGAGACGAAAAAAAGGATTCTGTAATGCATGTTCTACGTTCATTTGATATCAACAAACCTGGAACAAGCATTAATGACATGAAGGGTGGCGTGATTGGAGGCAGTCTGACTCAGGGAAATTTCAAAGTAGGTGATGAAATTGAAATTAAACCAGGAGTATTGAATGAGAAGAAAAAAACATATGAAGCATTACATACAGAAATCGTTTCTTTAGGAACAGGTGCAGGTACAGTTGATTCTGTGAAACCTGGTGGCTTGGTTGCAATTGCAACAAAACTTGATCCTTCTCTTACAAGGGGCGACTCATTCTTGGGGTCAGTCATTGGCAAACCTGATTCTTTACCTGAAATTTCGGATGTTGCTAGTTTGGAAGTTAATTTATTCGATTCTGCAGTAGGTTCATCTAAAGAAGAAAAAATTCTACCCATTAAATCTGGCGAGAATCTGCGAATAAACATTGGAACAGCTCCAATTCTTGGAAAAGTAACAAAATCCAATTCTGAAAAAATTGAATTAGCTCTAAGAAGACCAGCCTGTCTTTTTAACGATAGTAATATTGCAATTAGTAGAAGAATCTCTGATAGATGGAGATTAATTGGTGCTGGAACAGTTGGTTAATGCAATCTCTGATACCAGTTTTTTAATTCATTTAGCTACACATAGAATAACAAATCTTTCAGACTTGGAGACTGAAATTGGTAGGATTGAATTTATTGTGCCTGATATCGTAATTCAGGAACTAAAACATCTCTCTGAAGATAAAGAAAAGAATAAGATTTCAACTGTAACTCTTGATTTTATCAAGGATTTCAAAACAAATTCAATTACAGG
>Ga0066366_10000290_pt1 | contig 12389 bp, 5 predicted proteins | sample Knorr_S7_td_250__FD_77334 | JGI IMG/M metagenome (GOLD analysis project Ga0066366, IMG submission 77334) | Marine microbial communities from Southern Atlantic Ocean transect - Knorr_S7_td_250_ad_252m_LV_B | ecosystem: Environmental > Aquatic > Marine > Oceanic | place: Atlantic Ocean | collected...
TCCAAGGGCCAAGGATTTACTATGACATGCTAGGCACTTAGTTTGGAAGATAGACAGTATATTTTTTTCAAAGTGTACCGGTTTGTTTCGTTCAATTTCTAATAACTTACTTTTTTGAGCGGTAGCGAAGTTGATGAAGACAAAAACACAAATCAAAGCTAAGGTAATAAATGAAGTTAGTTGTTGACAGAATTCTTGGACTTGTTCAAAAAGATTATCAGGACGTTTCTTCATTGACGGTTCTTAAGAGAAACTTTGTTATTCTGCAAATTTTTTTCAGGGACGACTTGGATTTTTATTGGTTTTTGTACTTTTAATTCACGATTATTAAGTTTGATTATTACTTGCAGTTTGCAGTGATAGTTTCCGGGTTTAACATCTGGAGAAACTTGGATCATAAGGGGTTCAGTAGTTTTCCCCTTTGGGATCGTAATGGATTCAGCTTCGATTCCTAACAAATATGTTGGAACCTCAAAGGTAACTTCTACTGGTTCAACATAATCAAACAATCGCTTAATCGAGACTGGAACTTGTAGGCTATTCCCTGGAGAAATTTGTTTAAATGATTGTTCTGTAACTATAGATATAGGTGCAGGATGGATAATCAGATCTAAAGACTGGGAGTGAGCAACAACTCTTACAGAGCGGGGTTTGGCCCGCTCTGTAACTAAGCGTAGACGATTTTCAGCTTTTCTTCGAGCCCGTTCAGCTAGCAGTAAGGATTTTTCTAATTTAATGATCGATTTAGTAGATTTTTGTTCTAACTTGACAGCTGCTGCAGCTTCGAGTTTTTGACTGTTTACTAATTGTTCGATCCGGACCATTTCTTGATGGGCTAAACTAACTGCCTCTGGCTGATTTCGATAGGTGAGCTGACCGAAAGCTACAACTGAAAATGTATATTTTCCTGGTTTAATATTTCGCCCTCCCCTCAGTTTGAATTTTACAATCCCTTTGTTAGTTTTTTCATCAAGTTTAAGTTTGGAGGTACTATCTCGTATGCCAGGCAGATCTTTTAATCGTAGGTTTAATTCTCCTTTTAAGCCAGAACGATTAACTATCTTAATAGGTATTGCTAATTCGCCTTCAAGAGAAACTTCCCACAGTTGTTTCTCTATTTTTATTTCTGGTAATTTAGGTGCTATTTCATTACCTCTAACACCCAGGGTAAGGTTACGGACAACACGGGACTGAATGGTACCTGTTCTAAGAGATCCTGTCTGCCACACTAAAGAAGCATGGTGGGCATTACGCACAACTTTTTTCCCATTAATCATTCCAGTGCCAGTTACTTGAATTGATCCATGCCAACTGGGAACACTTGAAGCAGCCTCAAAAATTAAAAATGTTCCTGTACTTTTAGCAGGGATTGTTGCTTCATTGAAACCAATTCCTGGGGGCAACCCTTCGACTTTAATTTTAATCTTGCCATCAAAACCATCACGACGTATTGCTAGGACGTTCATTCTTGTCTTGCCACCTCGTCGAAGTGAAGGTTCCCAAATGTTAGAGTCATCATTGGAGCCTCCAGGATCGTCAGCAACCACTAAAAGCCGAAAATCTGGAGAGGATTCTCTAATAGAAAGCCGGTAGAGATGGGAGGGACGACTATCCTGACTTGCTGAAAGATCATGAATTTTTAAAAGATATCGGCTATCCTGTTCAGCTTTAAATGAAAATAATGGATCTCGTGTTCCAGGACTGTACATTTTGTCTCCTAGATTAGAGTTCCAGTCATCTGAATTAACTACTAATTCAGTTTTTTCCTCTCCATAAAAATCTTTCAAAATCCTATAGATACTGACTGATGGATCTGTAGAGAGTCCCATACGATGTGAAAACACTTCTATCCAGTAGAGATGATCTTTCTTAGCTTCAAAAATTATCCAATCTACATCCTTATTAGGAAAAAACTGACCGTTAATTTCACAAGGAAGTTTAACTTTTTGTGCCTGAGATTTTTTGTTGTTAGGCTCATTTTCTAAAATAACAGGTGCGGTAGCAACTTGCAGGCTAAATGAATTAGAAGTGCCTTTGGAAGAAATAATTTGGTGGTCTTTCGCATCAATTACGATCTGACTGGGCTTCAAAAGAGAAAGTAACGGCGTCTGTTCAGATTTATTGGGAATAGAAATTTCAACTTTTTTTTCTTCAAGGGGTATCCCGTTACTATTCATGATAGATGAGGGTACACTTCCAGGAAGGTTTTGCCCATAAACTACATATTGTTGGCGAGTTCCTGGCAGTCCTGCTGGAGGAAAAATATATTCGATATGAGGTTGGATTCCAATAGATAACCTGTAAGAATATTCTGGGCCTCCCCTATAAAGATAGTCATAAATTTTGACAGTATAAATGCCATTCTTTGGGACTAAGAAATCAATAAATGGGTCAAGGCGGTAAGTATCCCGATTGCTTTGTAGTTCTTTTCCAGATGCATCATACACTGAAAGGGTAGCGTCTATTTTTGAATCAATACGCCGTCCCCATCCTTCAATGATGATGCGCTGTCCTTTTTTTCCTTCAAATTTGAAGTAATCCCCAGTATCTTTTGTAGCTTGTCCATTAACGGTTGTTCCTAATGGAATTTCTAAAGCTGCTGAATGTGAGTTAGGAGAGGATGTTATTTTTTTTTCGTCTTGATCACCTACAAAAAAAGCACGGGCATTGGAGATTCCATATCGACCAACTATTCTGACCTCATAAATTCCAGTAGGAACGTTTTTCCCAATTTTGACTTTAAATTTATCAGAGAAGCGATCGAGTTTGGTTGTTAGTGCTAAAGGGTCAACTGGAATTGGTGAGCTAATGATCCCTGGATGAGAGAAATAGAGCTTGTTAACCTGATCCATCTCAACGCCAGTCACACTTATTTCGATGGTTGAACCCTGTTGTCCTCCTGATGGAAAGATTGTTAATAGTCGAACATATGGGAAATTAGCGGTTAAAGCTATACTGCCAATCAAACAGAAAACCAGTGTGATAAAGATTCCACAGGTTTTCTCACGGTTTTTAATTAATTTGGCTGATAACCACATTTAAAAATATGCCAGTAACCTTTAATTTTGGTACTTCCATGTGCTGTAGCTATTTTTTGTGTAACTACATTTACTCCGTTGATACTCTTTGATACTCAAAACTTAGGCTTCCTAGTAACTAATACAACAGTCAAATAGGAAAACCATCACATTCAGTGATTAAAAAGAAATTCTTTTGAATTAATCAAAGCCCAGAGAGTATCTTGATATCCTATTCGTACTTGATCTTGCAGGGTTGTTGTTTTGTCAGAAGAACGTCGTTTAAAATCAATATAATCTAGAAACACTTTCAATTCGTTATTATCGGGCTGACGTGAGTAGACCCAAGAGTAGAGCTCTCTTACCTTTTCTTCGTCGGTTAGGCTTTTGTCATTAGCCAGCACCACTGCCCTGCCTTTAGGGTTGCTAATCTTCTTGTAAATCATTGGAGAATTTATTAGGTGGAGACTCTGAGCGAGATTGGCATCATTAGTCCGTTCTGATTCCGACGCACTGTCATTGTTTGGTCTACCAAACAGTGATAAAAAATAAGAGTCAGAGTTGAAACTGTCGTCGGGTAGCTGGACAGCTCGGATGCCTTCTGGTTGACCAGGAAATATTGTATTTACATTAGTAACCTGATCGATCGCATCTAACAAAACTTCAGCGGTTAAACGTTTGGCATAGTAACGGGAAAAAGTTTGACTATCTTTAGAGTTATACTTGTTGGGGAGGGAACTTCGTTGATAGGTTTGTGACTCACATATGGTATAGATCAAATTTTTAAGATCATATCCATTATCAATAAAATGTTTAGCAAGAGCATCAAGTAATTCTGGATTTGTTGGTGGGTTAGTTATTCTCATATCATCTTCAGGCTCTACCAGTCCGCGTCCTAGGAAGTGTTTCCAGTACCGATTTACAAGCATTCGTGCGAAGAAAGGATTGTCTTTTTGAGCCATCCAATCAGCTAGAGAAACCCTGGGATCCTGATCAGGTGGAATATCGATGACTCCTGTTCCTAATCCTGTAGCTCTTACGGGAAGTTTAGTTTTAGGATTAATTGCGGCAGGAATACCAGGTTGATGAAAAATTATTTCTTCTCCAGTTTGACTTCCAGGTTTTCGACCCATTTGTGAGAAAAAAGCCGCAAAACCATAGTAGTCTTGTTGACTCCATTTTTCAAAAGGATGGTGATGACATTGAGCACATTGTAGTCTTACACCAAGGAAGATTTGAGCGACGTCCTGAACCTGATCTTCTTGATTCTTAACTTCTCTAAACCAAGTGACTGCGGGTGTTCGAGCAATATCACCAGAGGCGGTAATAATTTCCTTAGCAAAAAGATCATAAGACTTGTTTTCTTGAAAGCTTTGTCGGATCCATGAATGGAGAAGAAAATTACCTCGCATTGAATTGTTAGTACGGCGTTTATTACGAAGAATCGCGTTCCACTTATTAGCAAAATAATCAGAATATCCAGGACTCTCTAAAAGAGAATGAATCCATTTTTCACGTTTTTTAGGATCAGAATTTTCAAGAAAATTCTTGGTTTCTGTGGGAGTTGGCAACCGACCTGTAATGTCTATTGAGGCTCTGCGAACAAAGGTAGCGTCATCACAGGGTTGAGATGATGAAAGCTCAAGTGTTTTTAGAGTTTTTTGAACTAACTCATCTATGAAATTTTTTACAATGAGTTTTTTTTCAATTGGAGCACCGTGCGGAATGGTTGCCCGAAATACTGTTACTTGGTCTTGAAATCGAATCATTACAGCTACTTGCCCTGCAGTTTTCCCTAATTCTACTAAGCCTGTTTTACTAACTTCAGCCATCTCTTTTTCATTCGATTCGTACTGGACCAGACGGGTTACATCCTTGGTAGAACCGTCAGTATAAATTGCTGTAACTGCAAGCTGTTGTTTTTGTTTTTGGGACATTAGACGATGAGTGGGTGAAACTATGATTTTTGTAACTTTTGGATCACCAATTTTTCCAAAAGGCATTCCTTGTTTGATCCAACGTGAGAGTAACTCAAAGGTTGGAGAATCATGGTCAATTCGACTACCACCTCCATGGGGAACGATGCCTGCCGCTTTAAGCAGCAGAAGGCTTTGGTCAGGTGCTGCTGGGGAAAGGCGTCTTCCCTTTCCTTCAATCACTAGATGTTCAAAATCTTCTTTAGGTTCAAAACCAAGCAGAGAAAGTCTAAATCCATTTTGACCAGATGCTTTACCATGGCAACCCCCACTATTGCATCCCAACTTCGTAAAAATAGGTACGATCTGGTTAGTAAAATTAATCCGTCTTGACTTAGTTGTGTCTCTTATATCTAGTTTGGTTTTGGACTCTAAACCATTTGGTCCTTTTACTATAATTTTAACCACACCATTCAGGAAAGGAGTGATATAGCCGTTTTCATCAATTTTGATTAACCCAGCAGGAACAGATTGATATTTCACTTGTCGAGTATAATCGGCTAGTTTTCCATTATCCATCAGACCTGTTACCAGTAATTGCAGTCTGGATTCTCGTCCATGAAGAACAAATCCTTTGTCTGGATTTTCTGAATTCAGGTGAATAGTTTCAATCGTTAATTTTTTTAATTGATTACCATCGGGAGCGGTATCTGGTTGGAGTGTACTTTCTCCCGCAAAAACGGTTAAAGGTACTAAAACCATACCAGCCACTCTGAGAAGAGTTGATCGAGAAAAGAGCACGATCCTAATCCTCACTTTTAGGTGACTTCTGGAATTGGATTATAGCCATCGACAAGGTAATGAGGTCGGTCAGCTAAATCTTTTATATGTGTTTTGTTCGCGTCAATTCCTAGGTTATGGTAAAGCGTGGAAAATACTTCCTGAACGTGAACAGGTCTTTCTTTGGGCTCTTCACCTAGTCGATTAGTAGAACCAATCGCTTGTCCAGCCCGCATGCCGCCACCAGCTAAAAGGGCGCAAGAAACACGAGGCCAATGATCCCGTCCACCTTCTTTGTTAATTTTGGGAGTACGACCAAACTCACCCCAAGCGACAACCGAAACATCCTTATCAAGTCCACGTTGATGAAGATCTTCAACCAGGGCACTAACACCTTGATCAAAGGGAGGAATATAACGGCGTCCATTCCAGAAATTTTTTCCGTGCCAATCCCAATAGCCAAAACTTACAGTAACACAACGAACGCCAGCTTCTACTAGTCGCCGAGCTACAAGGAACTGATCCATATGCATCGGAGCAGCATCCCGTTCTGGTCGTGCTGAACCTCTGCCATAGCGATCACGAAGTTTAGGGTCTTCTTGCTCTACATCCAAAGCTTTAAGTAATTTACTGGAAGTTAAAACATCAAAAGCCTGTTCGTTAAAACTGTCCATACCTTTCATTAAACCACTTCCATCCACGTCACGTCGAAAAGAATCAAAGCTTTGCAGCAATTGTCTTCGATCAGCTAGTCTATCCAAACTAACACCATTAAGAGTCATGTCATACCGGATGTCTCCTGCTGGTTTAAACGGAGTGTGAGCTACTCCTAAAAAGCTATTACGACCAAAGTTATACTCCCCATGTTTTGACTTATGAGATAGGTTGACATAGGCAGGTACTGCAGGATGGGTCGGTCCCTTGATTTTAGAAAGAACTGATCCCAATTCCGGCCAACCTCCTGGGGGAGGGGTACCTCTGTTTTCACTGATACGACCTGTCATACACTGATAGGAAGAGTGTGAATTTTCAGCTCCAACCAGACTACGCACTAATACAAGTTTATCCATGATCTTGGCCATACGAGGGAGATGTTCACAAATTTCTATACCAGGAACATTAGTCTTAATAGGGCTAAATTCCCCGCGAATTTCTGATGGAGCATCTGTTTTAATTTCATACATATCCTGATGAGGAGGTCCTCCAGGTAAATAAATCATGATGATTGCTTTACCAGATTTTCCTAGGGTAGAGTTTTTTTCTGCTTGTAATAATTGGGGCATTGTTAGCCCACCCATTCCTAAGGCACCAATCTGAATGAAGTTTCGGCGGGAAATACCATCACACATTCTATTATTAGCCCCGTAAATAGTGAGCATTTGTTATATCCTCCTCTTTTTCTTTTTACCTAGAAATACAGCCCTAATTTACCATTTTGGGACTAGTAATGTAAAGCAATCATCATGAAAATTTAAACTTACTACTATAACTTTTTAAAAATGTTAGTTAGGTTCTAGATCACTTCTGGTAAGGCTTTATAATCGTCAAGAAGATAGTGGGGACGATTAGCTAGATCAAGAAGCTGGGTTTTTTGGGTGTTAATGCCCAAGTTGTGGTATAGCGTTGCAAAAACTTCTTGGAAATGGATTGGGCGTTCTTTAGGTTCCTCCCCCAATCGATTAGTAGTACCAATTGCCTGTCCAGTTCTCATGCCTCCCCCAGCGAGTAGAGCAGAAGAGACTCTAGGCCAATGATCACGACCCCCTGCATTATTGATTTTAGGAGTACGACCAAATTCTCCCCAAGCAATTACAGTTACATCCTTGTCAAGTCCTCTCTCATAGAGATCCTCTACTAACGCACTAATTCCCTGATCAAATGGGGGAAGGTTAGTCCGAGCTCTCTTGAAATTTACGCTGTGCCAATCCCAAAAACTAAAACTGACAGTAACACAACGAACTCCAGCTTCAACCAATCTACGTGCCAGAAGAAATTGTCCCATGAGTCGGGGAGCAGCATCACCTTGATGTTGAGGTGTTCCTTCCCCATAACGTTCTCGGGTTCGCCGGTCTTCTTTTTGGATGTCTAAAGCTTCCAGAAGACGGCTGGATGTTAAGACATCGAATGCTTGTTCATTAAATGCATCCATTCCTCTCATTGATCCGCTGAGGTCTGTATCTCTGCGAAACTGATCAAAGCTTTTCAGTAACATTTTACGATCAGCAAGCTGTTCTATACTGATGTCTTGAAGAACCATATCTTTGCGGATGTCTCCTGCTGGTTTAAACGGAGTGTGAGCTACTCCTAAAAAGCTAGGATGTCCAAAGTTAAATGGTCCCTTCATTTTTGGAGTGAGATTGACATAAGGTGGAATGACTGGGTTTGTTGGTCCCTGCAATTTTGAAAGTACCGACCCGATTTCAGGCCATCCCCCTGGTGGTGCATCATCCTTTAGCCGACCGGTCATACATTGATATGAAGAATGACTATCTTTAGCTCCAACAATCGTTCGAAGAAGAACCAGCTTGTCGGTAATCTTAGCCAATCTTGGAAGGAGCTCACAGATTTGGATGCCAGAGACGTTAGTATTAATAGGGCTAAATTCCCCGCGAATTTCTGACGGAGCATCTGTTTTAATCTCATACATATCCTGGTGGGGAGGACCTCCAGGTAAATAAATCATAATGATAGCTTTATTAGATTTTCCCACACCTGCCTTTTGCTCGGCTTTTAACAGTTGGGGGAAGGAGAGGCCTCCCATTCCTAGAGCACCAATTTTGATAAAGTTACGTCTATTTACGCCGTCACACAACTGGTGTTTTCCACCATAAATAGTGAGCATTGCCTTTACACCTCTCCTATTAGTCCTGGAAGCCGTTTAACATCATGTTGAGCATGATTGATTATTGATTTATTTTTCTTTTCATTAGAAATATAGGAAATTACACTCAGCTTACCACTATAATTTATTTTATGTAAAGCTATTCTGGAACAGTTTTTACTATTTCAAAAAAAGCACCCTTTCAATTGATTGTCTAACTTCAACCATAGAGGAGAAGCACTAATTCAATATTGTGTTTGATTCCGATAACTCACAAGATTTTAGGGGTCATATAGTGTACTATAAAGGATTAAGCGAGCTCTTAAGTTTCCTAAAGGTATTTAGTTCAAATTTTTTAGATATGTCATGAACAGAGATTAGGTTTTGTTGAAACAATTCCATTTTAAAGTTCTTGTTGCTGGAACAATGTTTTTAGGGTTTGTACTCGGTGTTAGCAGATCAGAAACCAAACAGTGGACATCGAATGGCCCTTTTGGTGCAACTATTTCTGCTGTTGTCTCCCATCCTATTGATCCTCATACATTTTACCTTTCGACTAGTAAAGGGAGTGTTTTTAGAACTACCAATGGAGGAGATACGTGGGAAGCAAGGAATAGTGGCTTAAGTGGAAGTCAAATTGAGACAATGGTGATAGATTTTTCTAACCCATTAATTCTTTATGTTGGAACAATTTCCGGAGAAATTTTTAGGAGTGATGACGGAGGGGAAAATTGGATTTCTCCGGGTTCCCGATTGCCAGGAGAAGCTGTTCAAGCCCTTGTCATTGATCTGGATAAGTCGTCTACTCTATATACTGCTACATTTGGTGGGGGTGTTTTCAAGAGTAAAAATAGAGGGAAAAATTGGAAACCTATAAATAAAGGGCTGTTAGGGAAACAGATTGAGACTTTGTTAATTGATCCTATCGACCATAATATTTTTTATGTAGGGACTCGACGTTTTGGGGTGTTTACAAGTTTCAATAAGGGTAAAAACTGGAAGAAAAACGGTTTGGACGGAGCTTGGGTTTCGAGTCTAATTGTTGATCCAGTTAATCCCAAAAATCTCTATGCAGTAACAGATGGAAACTTGGGTAGTGCGGTTCATAAAAGTATCGACCGCGGTGCAAGTTGGAAAATATTGAGAAAGAGTCCCGAAATCATTAGCTTAGTTATAAATCCGTTAAATTCATCCGATCTTTTTCTTGGAACACTTACTGAAGGGTTACTTAAAACAACGGATGGTGGTATTCGGTGGGAGACTATAAAAGCTCCTGTAGGGACAAGAGCTTCAGTCCATGAATTTGAAACTACGATAAAACCACTGTTAGAAAAAAACTGCTTTAGCTGTCATAATTCCGATAGTCATAAAAGCGGACTGGTTCTTGAAACTCAAGAATTAGTTGCTCAAGGTGGTGCTCTTCAAGGTCCAGCAATTATTCCTGGGAAAAGTCATGAGAGTCCTTTGATCCAGCGTCTGCGTGGAACTAAAGCACCCCAGATGCCTTTAAACGGAAATCCCCTTTCAGAAAAACAAATTGATTTAATTGCCAAGTGGATTGACACCCTGGATCCCAAAGCTTTTGCCCAGAATGAAGCCTCTAATAAACCAAATTGGCCATGGAAACCTGTACAGGAACCAAAAATCCCGGTAGTAAAGAATAAAGACTGGATCCAGAATCCCATTGATGCTTTCATCCTAGCTAAGCTTGAACAAAAAAAACTGAAGCCTTCGAAACCAGTTTCTGGCCATGGTTTGCTTCGACGCCTTTATTTTGGACTGATTGGTCTTCCACCTTCTCCTGAAGAAATGGCAAAATTCCTAGCCAATCCCACAGCGGCCTCCTATAAACAGGAGATGGAAAAATTACTATCTGATTCCCGTTATGGTGAGCATTGGGGACGTCATTGGCTTGACTTAGCGAGATATGCTGATACCAACGGCGGCGCTATCGACGATCCCCAAAAACATATCTGGCGTTATAGGGACTATGTTATTAGGGCTTTCAATCAAGATCGTCCATATGACCGTTTTATTAAGGAACAACTAGCTGGTGATACTATCAGTGCCTATGGATCTGAAGGCAAGATTGGCTCGGGATTCTTAGGTCTGTGGACAAGGACAGAAGGAGACAATGGTGGTCGTCGTTTCATGGCTGATGTGGTTAACACCACTTCATCCCTTTTTATGGGTTTAACCCTAGGATGCGCCAACTGCCATGACCATAAATATGATCCTTTACCTCACAAAGATTATTTTCGTATTGAAGCCTTCTTCTCTCCAGTTCGTTATGAGGTACAGGACTTACCGTTCCATCAATATGAGATGCCTCTCCAACAACCAGAAAGATGGAAAACGAGAAAAGAGGCGTGGAAAAAACACTTGGCTAGAGTTAAGAAAGAAGCGAGTGAATATCGAAAAAAGATTAAAGACAGAGAGATTAGTTACCAATTTCTTACTAGTCCACAGGATTTAAAAGATTGGAGTGATCCTGGACAGAAAAAACTCCTCATTCCTAGTGATACATTGCGCAATAAAGAGGAAGAAAAAACATTAAAACAATACACCCTCATGACTGGCAGGTTCGCCAATCCTAATGTTCAAGGCTATTATGATGCTAAGGCTGGTGTGCTCAGAGATAGCGGTCATCAGCGAAAAATTGCCACTTATGTTCTGGCAGGAGGCAACTATAAACTTCGAGGAGAAGAGGTACAGCCTGGTTTCTTAAGCGCCATTGAAGGGAACTCTGAACCCGTTAATTTAGACGGTATTACTGGCAGTCGACGTAAAGTACTAGCTAAGTGGATTGCCAGCAAAAAACACCCCTTTACTGCTCGAGTCATGGTCAACCGGATCTGGCAGTATCACTTTGGCAGAGGATTGGTCAAAACACCAAGTGATTTTGGTAGCAATGGCAGTGGAACAGTCCATAAAGATTTAATTGACTGGCTGGCATGGCAGTTCATGGAGAGCGGTTGGAGCATTAAAGAAGTTCACCGATTGATTCTAACATCCAACGTCTACAGATTATCAATGAAACATTCTCAGTCTGAACCTTACGAAAAGATTGATCCCAACAATGAATATCTTTGGGTAAGAGATCCTTTCCGTATTTCAGCGGAATCTCTACGTGACAGTCTCTTGGCAATTAGTGGCCAGCTAAATCTTGACATGGGAGGCCCTGCCTTTTTCCCAGAATCCAATTTTGAACAAATGGCTCGAGCTGGAGTCTGGTGGTTAAAATCACCTGGGAATGAGGCTAACCGTAGGACAGTTTATATGATCCAGAGTCGATCTTATCCGATACCAATGATCAAAGTTTTTGACGGGCCCAATTTAGATGAAAGCTGTGTGGTCCGAGGAAATACCACAGTAACCCCTCAAGTCTTTACTCTGCTTAATAGAAAATTTCCAAATGATCAAAATAACGGTATGGGACAGCGGATTATCAATGAAGTAGGACATGATATTGAAAAACAAATTGAAAGAGCTTTCCAGCTGGCTTTCCAAAGAACTCCCTCACTGTTTGAGAAAAAGAAGTGCTTAGCTTTCATGCAAAATGCAACAACTCATACGAATACGGACACCCTTACTCTAAAACAGATTGCATTCTCTGAGGAATCAACAACTAAAGCAACAAACCATCTTAATAACTTAAACGATTTGACTAATCTTTGTCTTATCCTTATAAATATGAATGAATTTATCTTTCTGGAATGAAGGAACAGTAGAGGAGATCCATAAAAATGCGAAAAGGTGAATTTGACTTTTGTAGTAATGTCGAGCAACCGGATCCGCGGCTTGGTAATCTTGGAAGACGGGATTTTCTATATCGTTTCGGCAAGGGTCTGGGAA
>Ga0066366_10000294_pt1 | contig 12340 bp, 7 predicted proteins | sample Knorr_S7_td_250__FD_77334 | JGI IMG/M metagenome (GOLD analysis project Ga0066366, IMG submission 77334) | Marine microbial communities from Southern Atlantic Ocean transect - Knorr_S7_td_250_ad_252m_LV_B | ecosystem: Environmental > Aquatic > Marine > Oceanic | place: Atlantic Ocean | collected...
GATTCGATGCATGATTCCTTTCGAAAAATCAACGAACAGGTCAGGCGAGAATCACGGGGTGGAAATTCCGGGGCCGAAGTCAATAATCAACCAACGATTATCCGAGGAAATCCTGGGGATTGACGATCAAAGGCAAGGCGCCAAAAGAAAAAAGTAACAGAAAACAAATTTACATTATGAAACAAAACAAACTTCTGACAGGCCTGATTTTCTCAGGCATCATTGCGTTGACCTCAAGTGCCATCGCAGAAGATTCAACCTACCTCGAGGAACTCGGCGCTAAGCTCAAGGCTGCGGTAAAAGCCGGAGAGATAACCAGAGAGGAGGCCATGGCCAAGTACAAGGCGGCCGAGTCTGGTGAAATCAGCGACACAGCAACGTCAATTAATGGCTTTTTTGTTGGTTCGGGAAAAGATGACGACGGGCAACCCAAAGCCACCATCATCGTGCCGGGCAAAACTAAGGATAAAAGTAAATGGCCCACCATTACCTTTACCGGGGAGAGTGTCGTTACACGATTTTCTGACCTCAAAAATGGTGCTGTCGTCGTCAACATTGACGATGGACAGAGCAAAAAGGCGGCCAGCGGCAAAAAGGGAGCCAAAGGGAAAGGAAAACTTGTGATGAGAAAAGGAGGAGGCAAGGGAGGTTCTGCTAATTTTTATTCCATCGTCATTGGTCGATTAAAATCCAAGGATATCGAACTTGGAGAATTTACCATGGAGGTCGACTATGCCACATTGAACAGATATAGCGCGGCACGGATAAAGGATGAGATTATGGGCAAGACGGTGAAGGTTACCGGCGTGTCAGGGCAATTCAGGGACAATCTCCTGCTGATTAAAACCGGTCAAACGCTCAAGGTTCGCACTAGTGGCTATTCTTCAGACTCAAAAACACTGGCCTTTGCACATAAATTCAATGTGCTCGAGCGCGCTCTACCCTTTAGCCCGGACGCACACGGGGTACCTCCAGAAACATTCCGTGGATTTCGTGGTGTACTCCGAGGAAAAATTGTCGAAGTCGCAGGCTACGAGGTGTTGCTGCGCGCCGAAGAAATTACAAGCTTGGATGATGCCAGCACAGCCTCCGATGCCAATAGTATAAAGGGGAAGCTAGTTCGGATTAATGGTTTTTATAATGACCACGCAGACAAGTTTAACGAACTTCAGCTAAGCGACATCATTCGAGTTAGTGTACGCCATGCCAATCCCATATTTGACACGTTTGGTGTGACAGATGTTTTGGAGATCGTTGAGCAATAATTTTTGCCCGCTTAAATCAAATGTAGCAGGGAGGCTTATAAGCAAGTCAGAACTCAATGGATCAAATAGGTAAAATTAATGGCTTAGTTGCTCTGCTCGGCTACCTATGTATTGGAGTTATGGCCGGAAGAGCAGTGGAGGAAAGCCCTTCAGCGGCTTTCCGTTTTGCTGAGGCAGATAACAAGGCTGTTCCCGATTTCCAAAAGCACGTAATTCCCCTGCTTGGAAAGCTGGGTTGCAGCTCTGCCAAATGCCACGGCTCATTTCAGGGCCAGGGGGACTTTCGGCTTTCTCTTTTTGGTTTTGGTTTCCAGAAGGATCACGCAGCACTCGTCGCGGAAGCGTCCTCAGAGGATGGACATCGGATCCGACCCGAGTTGCCGGCCCAAAGCCTGATCCTTCTCAAGCCAACGAAACAAATCAAACATCGTGGTGGAAAAATTTTTGAGGAGGATTCCTGGGAATATAATCTTTTGCATCGGTGGATCGAAACCGGAGCCATGGGAATTGAGATTACCAAAACGGATCAAACCCCTCAACAGAACCAACCTGAGTTTTCGAAAGAAGGCATTCAATTCTTTAAAGACAGGATTCGCCCCCTGCTTGAGCACAATTGCTATGAGTGTCATGGCTTCAACAAGCGAAAGGGCGATCTTCAGCTTAAATCGCGTGAAGATGCCTTGCTAGGGGGCGAATCAGGAAAGGCGGCCCTTGTTCCGGGAAATGCAGAGAAAAGCCTTCTCATTGAAGCGGTACGACACACGAATCCCGATCTGCAAATGCCGCCTAAACGAAAACTTGAGGAAAAGGAAATTGCAGATTTGGAACAATGGATCGCCATGGGAGCCCCCTGGCCCAATGCGTCTGATTTGGCTCCCGTCCAATCAGGAAAAAAACTGGCACAGCTCCATTATGAGCCGAAAGAAATCCTTTTCCAGAGTGCAAACGATATCGCCCAAATCAGAGTCGTTGCCGAATGGGAAGATGGAGAGCGTGAGGACGTCACCTGCCTGACGCGTTTTCGAACCAACAACGATGCCGTGGCAGCAGTGAACGAATCCGGCCTGGCCAAGTCCACCGGAAAGGGTGACACCCACATCGTGGCACTATACGACAACGGCATTGCGGCAATACCCGTCCTCAGACCGTTTACTGATGAGCGTTTGGAGATTGATGTCACAGGATATTCCAACCCCATTGACCAGTTTGTTGTGTCAAAGTTGGTCAAGTTGGGGATCACACCATCCACGCAATGTACGGACACAGAATTCCTAAGAAGATTAAGCATCGATTTAACCGGCACGCTTCCTTCTCCTGATGAAGTTTTGTCATTCGTTGGCGATGACTCAGCCGATAAACGGACCCGTAAGATCAATGAACTGCTGGAGCGTCCATCCTACGCCGCCTGGTGGGCCAACAAGTTGTGCGACTTTACCGGCTGCAACCCGACTTCCATCAGTAGCCTTTTGGAAGTGGCCAGAGAGGACGGCTATATCAAGGCAACAAGATGGTACGACTGGATCTATGAACGGATTGCCAACAATGAATCCTACGTTGACCTGGTCGAAGGGATCATGCTCGCCAATATCTCGAGTGGGGGGGGGGAAGGCATGCCTTATTTCTGGACCCGCCAAAGCCTCGAAGAACCAAAGGACACCGCCATGTCTGTGGCCCACAGCTTTCTGGGAATCCAATTACAGTGTGCAGAGTGCCACAAGCATCCATTTGATCAATGGACGCAGAACGACTTTGTGGATTTCTCCAGTTTCTTTGACACGCCCATGTTGAAGAGAGGCCGCAAGGGAAGATCGTCAAAAGGTTCGGCCACACCGGAAAGGGAGTTGAGTCTTCTTCGCAGCCACACGGTCAAGGTTGGGCAGAGCGATCCGCGCGAACCCATCATGGATTGGCTGCGGAAAGAGGATAACCCCTGGTTTGCCCGGTCATTTGTTAATCGTGTCTGGGCCGGATATTTTAACGTCGGGATTGTTGAGCCAACTGATGAGTTCACTCCATCCAACCCGCCCAGCAACCCTGAGTTGCTCAACTGGTTGACACAGGGTTTTGTTGCCAGCGGCTATGACATGCAATGGCTGCACCGGCAAATTGTCAGCAGCGAAACCTACCAGCGCAGTTGGCAGCCGAACCAAACCAACCGCGAAGACCGGCGTAACTACAGTCGGGCAATCCCGCGCAGAATTCCAGCGGAGGTCATTTATGATGCCATGAAACAGGCTACGGCCGCCGCGGATCAACTTGAAGCGGTTCGGACAAACCTGAAGCGACGCGGAACAGGACATCTTTCCATGCGCATGGCAGGAACTCATGCCATGAAGGTTTTTGGTAAACCCGATCGGGCCATCAACTGTGATTGTGAACGCGTCAACGAACCGACATTGTTGCAATCCATCTTTTTACAAAACGATCCCCTTGTCCGCATGCGACTGGCAAGCAGCGACTGGATTTCTGAGGTCGGAGAAAGTGAAACTAACGATGAAGCCGACTTGATCCGTGAGGCCTGGCTTCGTTCTGTGAACCGCCCACCAAGTCCAACGGAAGTCGACCGGGCCAAGGAACACCTGGCCTCGTCCAAGTCAACCAAAGAAGGGATGACCGACCTACTTTGGGCCCTTATGAATACAAAAGAATTTATACTGAACCACTAATAAGTCTTTACTACATATGAAAACATACTGTTTCGCTATCACATGCTTTTTGATCTCGTTGGTCCCGACAGATTTTTGTGCTGACACACACTGGAATCAATTCAGAGGTCCTAATGATGGGCTTGCACCAGATGCCAAACTTCCCATTGAGTTTTCAGGCACAAAAAACGTGCAATGGAGAACTCCTATTCATGATCTCGGATGGTCCTCCCCGGTCGTCTGGAAGAATCAGGCTTGGGTCACAACGGCAAAGGAAGATGGTTCCGAAGTGTTCGCCGTCTGCGTCGATCTGGAGACGGGAAAAATTGAACACGACATCAAAGTCTTCGATGTGGCCAATCCCCAGACCGAATACAACAACCTGAACACGCACGCCACTCCCACCCCGATCATAGAGGAGGGTCGTATTTATGTGCACTTTGGATCCTACGGCACCGCCTGCTTGGATACCAAGACCGGTAAGAAACTTTGGAAGCGTCGAGACCTGAACTGCGATCACCGCGTTCGCGCCGCCTCTTGCCCTATAATTGATGGAGACTTGTTGTTTCTTACCTATGATGGGGTGGACCAGCAATTTGTTGCCGCCTTGGAAAAAGAAACCGGCGAGACGCGGTGGTTAACAAAAAGGTCATACAAGTCCGGTCGGGTTCCCCCAAAGGATAAGCCCAATGACAATCGCAAATCGTATGCCACCCCGACCATCATTGAACACGATGGAAAAAAACAACTGATTAGCCCGGCCGCAGAGGCAACTTATTCCTACGATCCGGCGACGGGCAAGGAGTTGTGGTTTATTCGTCACGGATCTGGCTTTGGGTATAATGTTACGTGCCGCCCAATATTCAGGCATGGTTTGGTTTTTACCAACTCAGGCATCTCCAAAAAACTTTTCGCCATTGATCCCTCCGGTTCTGGAGATGTAACCGATACTCACATCCGATGGACAACTCGGAGGGGCGTTTCCAATATCCCGGCTCCACTGGTTGTTGGGGACAACTTGTACATGATTAGCGATAGCGGGGGAATGGTCAGCTGCTTTGAAGCTAAAACCGGCAATCAAATCTTTAGTGAGAGACTGGGAGGGCTTCAAAATCATTGGATCTCCCCTATATACGCTGACGGCAAGATATACTTCTTTAGCAAGGATGGTATTTCTTCAGTAATAGAGGCTTCCTCTGAATTTAAGGTCCTCTCCAAAAATGAGTCCGATACCGTATTTGTTTCCATGCCAGCCATTGTAGAGGATTCAATGCTTATCAGATCCGATACGCATCTCTATCGCATCGCCAAGGGATACGAGGTTGATGCTCTCCCAAAAATTGCTTCATCAGCTAAACGCTCAAAAAAGGGGAAAGGGGTGGCCCAAAAAACCCCGAAGCGAAATTCAAATAGCATTGTTGAAGTAACCGCCTACTATCTGGGAGGGAAAACCAATAGCAAAGGTGTATTTGAAGGCAGTTTTCTAATTGAAGATAAAGAAGTGCCAAAGGATGAATGGCCTCGGGTCAAGTTTACAGGCGACAATTTTCGAGATTCTTTTTCCAGCTATAAACAATATCAAAAAGTAAGCCTGGACTTGGCCAAGCGGCAGGTCAGACGGAAAAAATAGTTTACCAAGGGAATCAACATGAACTCTGCACTTTTTAGTCGGCGACAAATGCTCAAGGTCGGTGCCTTGGGGGGGCTCACGCTCTCTCAATATATGAGGCTACAGGCCAGCACCAAGGAGCCATCGCAAAAACGGTCCGGTATTTTTATTTTTCTCGAGGGTGGGCCTTCTCATCAGGACACCTTTGATCTCAAGCCGGATGCGCCGGCTGAATATCGCGGTGAGTTTAAGCCAATATCGACATCCGTTCCCGGCATTCAAATTTGTGAGCACCTTCCTGAATTAGCCAAGCGCATGAAGGACTACGCCATCATCCGTGGTCTTTCCCACACCCTGGCCGATCATGGTATTGGGAAAAAATATATGCTGACCGGGAATCGCCCGTCCCAAACCTTAAGCTACCCTGAATACGGTGCCGTTGTGAGCAAGGTCCATCCGTCCGCGCGTGATCTTCCGTCCTATGTTTCAATCGATGAATCGTTTGTGGGCCCTGGCTATCTGGGCAACGAATTCAGTGCACTCACGGCCAACAAGCCAACATTTGGCATTCCCTACAGCGTCCGTGGCATTTCCCTCGAGGACGGTCTGACCGTCGAAAAATACAATTCACAAAAAAAGCTTCTCGACGATCTCGACACCGCATTTCGAGGTTACGAAAATCTCGACGAACAAGTTCGTGGCCTTGACCGTTTCGGCGAACAGGCGCACGACATCATCAGCTCGCCAACCACCCGAAAAGCGTTTGACCTTTCTCTGGAAAAAACATCCGAATCCACGCGGTTCGGCAGGCACGAGTTCGGGCAAAGCCTGCTGCTGGCTTCGCGACTGATTGAAGCCGGTGTACACTTTGTCACTGTTCGGTTGCGTCCCGCAGAGTTTGATTTCGATACCCACTTGGATAATTTTTCCAAGCTCAGCGCCCTCCTGCCGCCTTTTGACAAAGGACTGGCTTCATTGATCGACCGGCTGAAGGAGCGGGGCCTTTTTCGTTCCACTGCCATCATGGTTGCCGGCGAATTTGGCCGGACACCAAAAATCAACGCCCAGGGCGGCCGCGACCACTGGGCGCGAGCCATGTTTGCACTGATGGCAGGAGGCGATGTCGAAGGAGGTCAGGTGATTGGTGAAACCGATGACCGCGCCGGGGCACCGATCGGAAAGGGATATTCACCGGATGACCTGGCGGCGTCCTTCTTTCAAAACATAGGCATAAACTCAAAACACGAATTCGAAACCAACATCGGCCGCCCGATTAACCTCGTTCGCGACGGCAAGCCTATTGCCCAACTGTTTTCATGAAACAATACATTATACCAATCGTAACAGCCGCACTCCTTGTGGGATGCGGAGTAAAAGCCCCCGATATTTCCCTCTTTGAGGCTGCCTTAGAAGGTGATCTCGATGCGGTCAAACAGCACATCGCTGCGGGAACTGATTTAAATTTAAAAGATCCGAATCCCGAGGGCAATAAAGACACTGCATTGGCAATGGCCGCAGCGTTTGGCAAAACTGATGTAGCCATAGCCCTAATCGAAGGGGGAGCTGATCTGGACGCGAGAAACAAGGATGGGAACACGCCACTTCACTCAGCTTCTTTCTTATGTTACCCAGATATCGTTCAGGCATTGGTGGACAAAGGAGCTGACAAGAACGCAAGAAACAATAGTGGCAGTACGCCGCTTGAAGGCGTCGAACTCCCATGGGCGGTAGCCAAGGGGATTTATGAGTTTCTTGATGGTATTATATTTAAACCGCTTGGGGCTCCATTGGACTACGAACGCATCCAGGAAACACGGCCCGAAATTGTCGAGATACTGCGCTGATATGGAAGTGAGGCGCTGTACGAATGTAACCAAAGTTGGGAGTTTTCCCTATAAAACAGTATCCTGCCTCTTTAGGCACCGCTATTGGGGAATAATTCCCTTGGGTGAGCGTATTATTATACCAGATTTATGAAACATAGATTCATTATACCGGTCGCAACTGCACTCCTTGTAGGGTGCGGAGGTTCGGAGGCTCCGGCCCCGCAAGCGGAACCCCAAAGCAACCCAAAGACTTCAGCGGAAGCGCCCGCTACAAGCATTGGCGGCAGCTTGAAGACGTTGAAGCTCGACGACATTTTCCCGAGAGATCGAGTGCTCGAGGTCAACATCAAGGTTGCCGACGATGACTGGGACAAGCTCCGCTATCAGTCGCGCAATTTCTTCGAGGCCCTGCAACCAAAGCGACAATTTGAAGAGGTCGACTCCCCGTACAGCTACGTGGAAGCCGGGGTGACGATTGATGGGGTGAGCTTCCCTCGCGTGGGCATCCGCAAGAAGGGGTTCATTGGCTCACAGAGCAGTTCTCGACCCTCGATCAAGATCAAGCTGAACCACATCGACAAGGAAAGCGCCATCGAGGGGCTGGCCTTGCTGACGTTCAACAACAACCAGCAGGACAACAGCCAGATGAGCCAGTTCATGGGCTACAACCTGTTCAACGCCGCCGGCTCACCCGCGCCCCGGTGCGCCCTGGCCAAAGTCACCGTCAACGGCAAAAACCTGGGGGTCTATGCGCATGTTGAGAGCGTGAAAAAGCAGTTGGCCAAGCGTGGCTTCGGGAACAGCAAAGGGACCCTGTACGAGGGGACAGTCGTGGACTTTCACGAGAACTGGGAGGGCAGCTTCGAGAAAAAGTTCGGCAAGGATAAGCCCGGCCGCGATCACATCGTCAAGGTCATCGACGCTCTCAAGGGCAAAGACGGTGATGTGTTTTTTGGTGGCAAGGCAGCCGGTCGCGCCTTGGTCCCGACCAGTGGCGAACACGACGGTGAGTGGTTCAAGCCGGACTTTGATGACTCCGCCTGGACCACCGGCAAAAACGGAGCGGGCTACGAGCGCGAGGAGGGCTACGGGCCTCTTATCAGCAATGGCTTTGATTTCGAGGATCAAATGTACGGAAAAGCGACTTCGCTCTACCTGCGGTTCCCGTTCGAGATCGATGACCTGGAAAAAATAAAGTCTGCGGCCTCCCTTTTGCTGCGAATGAAGTGCGACGACGGTTTTGTTGCCTACATCAACGGCCACGAGGTGGCTCATTTAAATGCACCGGAAATTGCCGAGTGGGATTCTGTGGCGACCGGAAGCGGCAACGACCAGGCATCCATGCAGTTTTCGGCATATGATATTTCAGACCACAAGGACAAGCTTCGCAAGGGAGAGAATATTTTGGCGATTCACGGCATGAATAACAGCGAACGAAGCTCCGACCTGCTTTTCGTCGCCGAGTTACAGACCAATGATTACGACTTGGAGAAGGAGATATGGAAACTCATAGACGAGGAATCGTTTTACACCTTTTGGACTGTGGAAGGCCTGCTCAGTTTTTGGGACGGCTACTCCGGAAACCGAAACAATTTCTTTGTCTATCTCAACCCCGAAACCGACAAGTTCCATTTCCTGCCGTGGGGCGCCGACAGCATGTTTGAGAAATACAGCCCGCTCGGGGTCGATCGCCGCTCGCCCCGCTCCGTTCGCACGGTGGGCCTTGTTGCCCACAAACTGTATCAAATCCCGGCCGTCCGAAAAAAGTATGCTGCTAACATGAAGAAACTCATGGTCACGCATTGGGACGAGGACAAACTCCTGGCCGAGACTGAGCGGGTCGAAGCCATGGTCGATCCGCATCTCTCCCGTGAACAGCGGCGCAAGGTCGATTACGAAAAAATTCGTCGCTTCATCCGCAATCGCCGCGCTGATGTCGAACGGGAAATCTCCGGCGACGACATGCCGCTATGGAGCGCTGCCCCGGAGCCACCACCCGTGATCGGGGGTGAATGGGGGCGAGACAGGAGAAAAGATGACGACAAGGATATGGAAGAGAATGAAGATGCCAAATCCACTGCCAAGACCACTTCACTTTGGGACGCAGCCAGGACCGGTAATATATCCATGCTCAAGGAACACTTGACCAAGGGTATGGATGTCAATGCCAAGGATGAAGGCGGCGGCACAGCGCTTAGTCTAGCGACCCTGGCCGGACACACCAAAGCGGTGGAGTTTCTCATTGAGAAGGATGCTGACGTGAACCTTTCTGGCAATGATGGGAGCGCCCCGCTTCACGGGGCCGCTTTCCTTGGTCAAGAGGGCGCCGCAAAACTGCTTGTCGAGGCTGGGGCCAAGGTGAACGCGCGGAACAACAAGGGAGAGACTCCTATTGACTCCGGGGCCGCCGAGTGGAGCGAGGAGATGCAAGGAATCGTGGAGTTCATTTCTGCCATCGTCCAGGTCAAGACCGATGTCAACAAAGTGCGTGACGGTCGGCCCAAGGTCGTCGCCTTGCTGAAGGAGAACGGCGGCAAGGCTGGCAGTGAATTAGCTGGCGGCCTTGGCGGCCTTTGGGACGCCGCAAAAAACGGCGACTTGGCCAAGTTGCAGGAGGCCTTGGCCAAGGACGCGGACGTGAACGGTCACGACGATAAAGGCATCACGCCACTGGCTTGGGCTGCAATGGCAGGCCAAACGGAAGCTGCGCAATTGCTCATCAAGAAGGGAGCAAAGGTAAACGGCAAAAACACAGATGGAGCAACGCCCCTGCATGCAGCTGCTTTTTTCGGCCAAGCAGAAATTGTGGAGCTGTTTATAAAGAACAAGGCAAATTTAAATATAGCCAACCGCGATGGAGAAACCCCACTGGATAGCGCATCCCATGGGTGGGATGAAATACAGGGCCTTATGCAGATTGTTGGTGGAATTCTGCAAATGGAGGTGGACCTTGATAGTGCCAAGGCAGGTCGCCCCAAGATCGTCGATTTGCTGAAGGAGAATGGCGGACGCAGCGGCGAGGACTTTCGTTGACCAGGGCTTCTATTTTTTAATCAGCTAAAACTTTGAAGGACAATGGCCGTTTGCCATATTCCCACCCCATATTTACACTGAAATAATCATAAGAGTTACTGCAATAGGAAAAATGTATGAGTGATAAAACATATGAAATGATTGGCGGCGACGGTGAACAATACGGACCGTTCACCATTCAGCAGTTGCAGGACAATCTTTCAAATGGCCGCGCCAATGCGAAGACCCAGATCAGAGAAACGGGAACAGAAGCCTGGCAGCCACTGGGTCAACTGCTGGGCAGTCAATCCATCGAAAACTTTGCAGAATACAGGGAAGCCATCCTGGCTGGCAACCGGCGGCTGGACGTTGGGCTGGCTTTTTCACAGGGAGGTGAACTCTTCAAGGCGCACATGGGCACCCTGATCGGCGGTTTCCTGCTTTTCATGTTGCTAATAGTCGCCACAGCAAGCGTTCCCTTTGTTGGGTCATGTGTGCAAATAACTTTGCAGGGGCCATTGTTGGGCGGGTTTTTTATTCTAATCCTAAACCTAATCCGAACCGGGGCAGCTTCAATGAACGATCTCTTTAAGGGGTTCGAATCCTTCGGCGGGCTTTTTCTTTTGACTTTGGTTCAAACCTTAATTGTGACTTTGATTATACTTCCAGGGTTCGCCCTGATGATTGGCGGCTTTGTAATGGAAGTCGATTTTAGAAATATACAGTGGCAAAATGAGGAAGCTGTGTTGAAGGCCTTGGGGGCTGGCCTGCTGCACCCTCTGACCATTTTAGGATTTCTATTAATGTTTTTACTCTCCCTTGCAAGCTACGCCCTGATTTTTTTCCCGCTGCCCCTGCTCGCCGACAAGAAGCTCGGTTTGGGTGAAGCCTTTGGTCTTGGGTTCCAAGTCTCAAAACGAAACTTCTTCCCGATTTTGAAACTAATAATTATCGGCAGCTTGGTGGTAGGGATTTCCTTGATCCCCTGTGGATTGGGCCTCATTTTTGCCGGGCCTTGGTTTTACGCCGTACTCGCTCAGGCCTACGAACAACTTTTTTCTCTCTCTACTGTGGAACCACAGAGTGAAGAATAGCCTCCCCTACTACCCGGCCAGCAAACGATACCACGATCTGGACGCCCTGCGGGCGTTTGCCATGCTGCTTGGGATTGGGCTGCACGGCTTCATGTCATTCGTACCGTTGCCGCTGCCGGTCTGGCCCGCACAGGATGTCAACCAGCACAACGGCTACCTGTTTGCGCTAAACGCCATACACGGCTTCCGGTTGCAGCTCTTCTTTTTAGTCAGCGGTTTTTTCACGGCAATGATGTTCCGGCAGCGCGGCCTGCGCGGCCTGATCAAACATCGGGCCAAGCGCATCCTGCTGCCGCTGCTCATCTTCACGATCATCCTGAGCCCGACCATCATCGGGATTGGAATTTATGCCATCAACGCCAATCGCGGCAGCAACGCGACCCTCTGGGCGGCAGCCAAGTTGGGCGATGTCGAGGCCATCAACCGGCACTTGGCCAAGGGTGCCGATGCCAGCCAGCTGGACGCCGCCGGGCTCACTCCCCTCTCGTGGGCATCACTGCTAGGCCAAGCGGAAGCAGCCGCGGCACTCATCGACGGCGGCGCGAATGTTCTCGCCACTGACTACGACGGCACCACCGCACTCCATTGCGCCGCATTCATGGGAGAATCGGCGGTGGCCAGTCTGTTGGTCGAAAATGGAGCCAACATCAACGCCGTCAGCAACAACGGTGATACGCCGCTCTCCGTGACTGAAATGGATGACGGAACCACTTGGTTCATCGCTGGGTTGCTCCAGATTCCAGTGCAAGAGGAAAAAATGGTTGCCGGTCGCAGCGAGATCGCCCGGATGCTGAAAGCCAGAGGTGCACTCCCTAGCGAAGCCGGCGCGGAAGAGCCGATGGCATGGCTATACCCGCTGGTTCCAGGCTTCAAACCGATTGTCGATCAA
>Ga0066366_10000302_pt1 | contig 12206 bp, 11 predicted proteins | sample Knorr_S7_td_250__FD_77334 | JGI IMG/M metagenome (GOLD analysis project Ga0066366, IMG submission 77334) | Marine microbial communities from Southern Atlantic Ocean transect - Knorr_S7_td_250_ad_252m_LV_B | ecosystem: Environmental > Aquatic > Marine > Oceanic | place: Atlantic Ocean...
AATGCAGTATTTACTGAGTTTCAAGGAAACTTATCAAATTACAAAACACTAGACCAACGTATTATTGACATGGGTGCAGGGCTAGAAAGATTTGCATGGATAACAATGGGTACGCCAACTGCGTATGATTGTTGTTTTGGCCCAATCACTGAAAAATTAATTCAAGATGCAGGCATAGATGCAAATTCTACAGTACTAGTACCATATTTCACTGAAATTGCAAAGAATCTCGAACTATACGATGATTTATCTCAAGTAAGGAGAAATGCTATAAAATCAACAGGATTGTCTGATGAACAAACTAATCGTATAATCACTCCACTGGAGGGAATTTATCTAATAATCGATCACATAAGGACATTAATTTTTGCAATTTCTGATGGTGCTCTTCCTAGCAATGTTGGGGGAGGATACAATCTTCGAATTATGCTAAGAAGAATTGTTTCAACCATGGATAGATTGAAGTTAAAATTTGACTTGGGTGAGATAACAGATATTCAAATTGATTATCTGAAAAATACATACCCAGAACTTGAAAAGACTAGAAATGATGTAAAAGAGATAATTTCAATTGAGACAAACAGATATGACAGCTCAAGACAGAGAATGGAAAAGATTGTCAGCAAATTAGACAAAGAACTAAACGTTGAGGATTTGATACGACTTTATGAATCAGATGGAGTGACTCCAGAGTATCTAAAGGAGATGAAAGTAATATCGGAAATTCCATCAACATTTTATAGTAAACTTGCTGATTTGCATCAATCCAAAAAGCAAAAAGAACGAGTGGCACTGCCGTTAGAAGGAATTCCAGACACTGTACTACTATACTATGAAGACGATCCAAGAGAATTTAGTGCAAAGGTTTTGAAATCTTTTGAAAATTTTGTAGTATTAGATAAAACTTCATTTTATCCAAGGGGTGGAGGACAAGAACCAGATCATGGAAAGATTGAAGATTGTGATATTGTAGATGTCACAAAACATGGAAACGTTGTAGTTCATGAGGTCAAAGGTGAGTTTCCAAAAGAGGGAGATATAGTATCATGTATAGTAAATGGAAAAAGAAGGGATGGAATTACAAAAAATCACACAAGCACACATATCATCAATACTTCGGCAAGAAGTGTTTTAGGTTCATGGGTGTGGCAACATTCGGCGTTCAAAGAGGAGGATCACGCTAGATTGGATATTACACACCATTCTGCATTAACAGATGATGACGTGATTAAAATCGAACAAACTGCCAATTCAATTGTTGAAAAAGCAATTCCAGTCAAGATAGAAAATTTTGATAGGGGTACAGCAGAACAAAGATACGGCTTTAGAATCTACCAGGGAGGAATAGTCCCAGTAAAATCAGTCAGAATAGTGTCAATTGGTGATTTAGATATAGAAGCCTGTGGTGGAACACATGTAGTAAATACATCTGATATAGAAGAGATTAAGATAACGAGAACAAAAAGAATTCAGGATGGAGTTGTAAGAATTGAATTTGTTTCAGGAGAAAGTGCAAAAGAATTTGTTAGAAAAAAACAGCGTGGCTTGGAAAGTAAAGAGATAGAAGAGAAGCAAAAAGAACGTGAAAAAGAGAAGCGGATTGAGAAAAGACTACAAGTCAAGGAAAGAATTCCAGTTATAGCCAAATCATTATCAGAGTGTAAAGAGGGTATATCCACAATAGAAGGCATTACAATTGAATTAACCGAATCTGGTAAGGCAAACTTTTGTTATTCAACTAGCAGTGATTATGATGGTATTTTTCATATTGGTTTAGGAGAAATGCTTTGTAGGGTAGATCCCAAATTGGTATATTGTGGATTATTTGAAGAGGGAGAAAAAATTCGAGTCATAATATATGCTGGGGATGAGATTTCCAAAGAAAAGAGTGCAGGAGAGATTGTAAAGAGTATTTCAGAGATTCTGGGAGGAGCCGGCGGGGGAAATACCAAGTTTGCTCAAGGAGGGGGAACTGACAAATCAAAGAAAGAAGATGCAATTAAAAATGTGAAGGCTATGATCTTCGAGTAGGTAAACAAGATGGAATTAAACTGGAATCAGATAGATGAAAAATGGAGGAGAAAATGGCATGATGCTAAAGATTTTGAAACAGATCCTAATGACAAACCAAAAAAATTCATCACGGTAGCATATCCTTATCCAAACTCTCCACAACATATAGGGCATGGTAGAACTTACACATTAGCAGACGTTCATTCTCGCTATTATAGAATGAAAGGATTTAATGTCTTATTTCCAATGGGATTCCATTATACAGGTACACCGATTCTTGGAATGTCAAAAAGAGTACAGGCTAATGATGTAGAATTAATCGAAGCGTTCAAAACATTGTATAACGTTCCTGAAGAAAAAATTAAAGAATTTGTTGATCCTGTAAAGATTGCAGATTATTTTCATGAAGAGATTAAATCTGGAATGATTGAGATGGGTTACTCTATTGACTGGAGAAGAGAATTTACAACAATAATTCCTGCATATCAAAAATTTATTGAATGGCAGTTTCGAAATCTAAAAGAAAAAAATCTAATTGTACAAGGAAATCATCCTGTAGGTTGGTGTCCAAATGATCAAAACCCTGTCTCACAACATGATACACTAGGTGATGTTGAACCAGATTTTACTGAATATATTGTGATAAAATTTAACATGGGAGATGAGATTATTCCTGTTGCAACACTTCGACCTGAAACATTATTTGGCGTGACAAATCTTTGGATAAATCCAGAAATTGTATATAAAAAAGTAAAAGTTGATGGAGAAATTTGGATAATCAGTGCAGAATGTGCGTACAAGCTAGAGTTTCTTAATAAAAAAATACAGATTGTGGAGGATATACTGGGTTCGGAACTAATTGGAAAAAAAGTCCATAGTCCGACGAATGAGGATGAATTTCTGATTCTTCCAGCATCTTTTGTGACAGCAACTACTGGTACAGGAATCGTAATGTCAGTTCCTGCACATGCACCATATGATTTTCAAGCATTAGAAGATATCAAAAATGGAAACCAAAAAAATATTGAAGTCTCTTTACGGGATGAGGCTGTAAAGATTCAACCAATTTCAATTATCACTACGGATGGATTTGGAGACATTCCATCCCTAGATGTCATAAAAAGAATGGGAATTACAAATCAAGATGATCCAAAATTGGAGGATGCAACTAAAGAGATATACTCAAAAGAATTCTATGAAGGAAATTTAAATTCCAATACAGGTGAATTTGCTGGTAAGAAAATTACCTTTGTCAAAGAAGAGGTAAAAGAATGGATTTCTAAAACGGGAAAATCAGATATTATGCTTGAACTAACAAATGAATCAGTAAAGTGTAGATGTGGAACAGAATGTGTTGTGAAATTACTCAATAACCAGTGGTTTTTGGATTATGCAAATAAAGCATGGAAAGAAAAAGCACATGATTGTTTTGAGTCAATGAGCATACTACCAAATGACATTAGAACTGAATTTTTTAATGTACTTGATTGGCTTCGAGAAAGAGCATGTGCAAGACAACATGGATTGGGAACAAAGATTCCATGGGATAATGATTGGTTAGTTGAAAGTTTGGCAGATTCAGTAATCTACATGTCATTTTATACTATGGCAAAATTTGTTAATTCAGAAGAAATTTTAGCAGAAAATATGGCAGATGAATTTTTCAATTATATTTTCTTTGGCAACGGAGATTCTGAAATAGTTGCCAAAGGTGCAAAGATTACATTAGAAAAACTAGAAGAGATTAGAAGTGAGTTTTTGTATTTTTATCCTGTCGATTCTAGGCATTCAGGTCGAGATTTAGTTCCAAACCACTTGACATTTTTTGTGCTAAACCATGTTGCAATATTCCCTAAAGAAAATTGGCCAAAAGAGATAGTTGTGAATGGTTCTGTATTGATGGATGGAAAAAAGATGTCAAAATCTATGGGCAACATTATCCCACTACGTGATGCAGTTAGAAAATATGGTGCAGATCCAATTAGATTGTCAATATTAGTCTCAGCTGAACTTTTGCAGGATGCTGATTTTAATGTAGAAATAATCTCAAGTATTAAAAATAAATTGGAATTCATGCATCAAGAGTGCATAAAACTCAACAATCCTGGAAAGATAGGAATTGAGCCTGAAGATATTTGGATACAAAGCAGATTAACAGAATTAATTTCTGAAGTGACTGATTCTATGGAAAAAATGCGTCTTCGTGAATCATTACATCATATTTTGTATGGCTTTGACTCTGATCTCCAATGGTATATGAAAAGGGCAAATGCAAAAAATAGAGACGACATTTCAGGAGTGTTGTACAAGGTTCTTGCAACACGTGTTTCTATGCTTTCACCATTTGCACCTCACATAGCAGAAGAGATGTGGGAAAAATTAGGAAATTCAGAGATGGTTTCAAAATCATCATGGCCAAAAGAGGAAGAGCAGACAGATGATAGTGCAATACAAAACGAGAGTTTGCTTAGTTCAGTAATGAATGATATTTCAAATATTATCAAAGTCACAAAAATTACACCTAAAAAAATTATAATCTATACAGCAGATAATTGGAAATCAAAAGCATATCATAATATTCTAAATGGTGTTAATTCAGGAGAAACAAATGTTGGTATATTCATCAAGGAGTTAATTTCCCAAAAAGAGACAGAAGATGTCAAAAAAGATCCTGATTTTGTAAAAAAGACACTTAAAGATATTCTTTCAGAACCAACAGAACTAAGAAAAACAAAGATGAAAGCAGGCGAAATTGATGAGAGTAAAATTATTTCTAATGAGCTTTCATCACTAATAAAAACAGATTATGGAATAGAATTACAAGTATTTTCTGAAAGCGATTCTGAAAAATATGATCCAAAAAATAAAGCGAGAATTGCAAGACCGTACAAACCAGCAATACTGATTGAATGAATATCTGGAATTGTATTTATTAGGTTAATAGACTAATTAGATCAAATGAAAATTGCCGTTATGGGAATGGGTGTTGCAGGAAGTTATCTTATGGCTAGATTAAAAAATTCTGAGCACGAAGTGGTTGGATATGAAAGAATGGTGGAAGAAAGACATGACTCAATTTGTGCATGGGGAACGATAAAAAAAGAATTAGATGGGTTTTGTGACAAAACAGGTAGAAATTTTGATGATTTCTTAATTCATAATGGAAAAGAGATGCATGTTAAAATGAACAATGATGTGAAATTTGATATAGGTTTGAAAGGACTTTGTACCTATAATAAATTAGGATTGATTAAAGATTTCATAAAAGACTGTAATGTGATCTATGGTAAGGCCCCATCATTAGAAGATCTTGAAAAAGAATATGATATGATAGTAGATTGTACAGGATTTCATAGGGTTTATTTACCAAAAATGGAACAGGATTTCTTTTTACCAACATACGAGTATAAAGTTGAATATGAAAATGGAGTACCGTTTGATGACTTTTACATAGAGCCATTTCCAGGCATGTCAGGATACTTTTGGTACTTTCCAATGGGAGAAAATTTTGCACATATTGGTGCAGGGGATTATAATAAAAACCACGTTAAAGCTACTGATGCATTTCTAGAAAAACATGGGGGAAAAGTAATTTCGACTAAAGGACGTCCAATTAGATTGGCAACTCCAGATAAATGTAAACCATATTATTCTGGAAAAGTGGTAGGTGTTGGAGAATCAATTGGAACAGTATATGCATTGTTAGGTGAAGGAATTATTCCATCCATGCAATGTGTTGATATTTTCTTAGAAAATATACATGACTTCAAAGCATATGAAAAAGCAGTTGAAAAGCACTACAAGGTTTATGCTAAAGTATTTAATTTTGTAAGAGCAAAAATTCATCATGATTTTAATTTCTTAAAAGCATTGCCAGACTTTTTATCAATATTCAGATACATGAAAAAGAACGAAGATAGGTTTGGAATGCATATTAAAATAGCAGATTTAATGAAAGTTGCAAAAGCCTAATTCATACTTAGAGAACCAAAACCATCTTTGAGTGTTATACCTGATTTCATATTATAATCAAAAATTGTACTAGAATACTCATCAAGTATTTCTTTCATAGAATCAAGTGATTCATCAAGATAAAATCCTGGGCAATCACCTGTAAATTGAAATGTTGCATGAACTCGTGCACGTCCTTGATCATTTTGTGCCCACGTTGAAAATGGGTATAGATAACAAACTCCTGGACGTTCAGGATGAATTCCACATGCACCTTCTGTATCTAAAAATCTACAGCTTATATGGGTACCATCATCAGCTTCAGTTTCATCTGCTTTTCTTTTGAGGTTAATGTTTGTCATAACTGATAATCCACCAGAGGGGGTTGGTTCTTGATGTGTTGCAATCAGCGTTTCATTTTTAATGAAATCAGAAATCTTTTGATATTTCAATCCGCTGCCAATTTGAATTAGATCATCTGATGTAAGAGGCAATCTACCCTGCCTGTCACAACAATTATGACAATCGGGCCAATAACACTTCCATAAAATGTATTTTTTCTCATTTGTGAGATATGGGATATGAAAAACCACATCTTTAATTTTTACTGTATAATCAGATACTTGAGAAATTTTTCCTAATATGAAATCCTGGATTAAAGGGTCAATTTCCCAATCTTTCTTTAACAATTCAAGTGATTTCTGGATTTCTATATTTGACATCTATTAAATTATAACCTATTTTTTTAATATTATAATGTTGAGTGAAAAAGGAAAATATGCATCAGCAACAGAACATAGAAGATTTGTATGGAAAGAGATTATTTGGCCGTTGATTTTAGAAGTAAACGATGTTTCTTTTTCTCTAAAACAATATCAAAAAAAACGAGATGAAATATGCAGGAAATTTAACATTTCAATCCTATCACTTTCAAGAGGATTGGCGTCACTCTTACAAAAAGAACTGTTACTAAAAGAAAATGAACTCTATTCTATACATTATAGATTAATTCCATACATGAGATTGAAGGCTGACTGTGATTATGGCACAGCTATACATGAAACAAAAATAAAGTGACACCAAATGATTATATTCTATTTTTTTGAATTTCTGTTTGAAGCCCGGTAGTGTAGCGGCAAGCATAGGGGCCCCTGGAGCCTTTGACCTCGGTTCGAGTCCGGGCCGGGCTATTTTTTAATTATCTAGAAGCCTGAGCCACTCTTTCTAATTCGTTCTTTTTCTTGATTGATGGTGCAAGAGGATCGTTATTTGATGCAAGAATTAAATGCTCTGCAATATACTCCTCAATTGGTTTTGGATTTGAAAATGTTGCCTCTTTTATTGCATCTGCAATAAACCGTAAGGCTAAATCAACTCTTCGTAGCGGTGCAACATCTACAGATACATGATAAACAGTTCCACCATAAACTATTCTGGTGGTATCCTCATTTGGAGCAGAATTTTCAACTGCTCTGACTAGAACCTCCACTGGATTCTTACCAGTTTTTAGATGAATAATTTCAAAAGCAGTTTTTACAATGTTTAGGGAATGATGTTTTTTTCCGCCTTGTCTTCCTGTATTTTTTGCATATTTTTTTCCAAAATGCATTAATTTGTTTGCCAACCTTTCGACAATATTCACTTGACCCTTGTTGTATCTCTTTAATGCTGAACGACCAAAATCTAACGGCATGATAACTTGCTTAAGGGAAATTGCAGTTTTCAATCCAACATCTTTAATCTCAATCTCTGTAGTGTCCCATTTCCTAAATAACAGTAATTTTTGCTCTGACAATTCTATCTCCTTGGTTTTTCTTTCTTACCTAAAACTAATTCACGTAATGACGTATTGTTAACTTTAAAAATTTTAAAACGAACTCCTGGAATATCTCCCATGGCTCCACCTTGTGTAGCACCCATTCCTTCAACATGAACTTCATCATGTTCATCAACAAAATTCATAGCTCCATCACGAGGTAAAAATGCTGTAATGGATTTTCCATTTTTAATTAATTGAACTCTAACACATTTTCTAACGGCAGAGTTTGGTTGTTTTGCTTCAACACCGACTTTTTCTAAAACTATACCTTTTGCCTGAGGAGAACCGCCAAACGGATTAGATTTCTTGTCTAGCCCTAATCGTCTTCTTTTGTATGTAGAGATTGACCAACGTTGTTTTTTTCTTTTTTCTTTAAGATCTCGTCCTGCAAATAATCCTAGAGGTGATTTTGCCATATATTACCACTCGATTGATGCCTGTTGGCTATTAATTACAATATTTGTAATTTGAAAATATCTTCTTGCAAGTAATCTTGCTTTTTCAGCATTACGACCCTCTCTTCCAACAACAACACCTTTCTTTGCTGGGTCTACTGTAATAACAGCTTGAAAAGTACCATCAAGTCTTTCAGAAATTTTTATGTCAGTTATGTATTTTTCGTTTAAAATATTTTTCAAGAATCGTTCTTGATCATCCGAATATTCAACCAACTCAACATTTCTATTAATTTTATTTTGTAATGTTTTGATATGAGAACCACCTTTTCCAATGGCCAACCCCATTTTTCCTTCGTTTACAACAAAGATTAGTCTGTCTAGTTTTTCATCTTCAACACAATCTCTAGCAGTTGCTTTTGTAACATTTTGAAATAATGACATGAGACGCATTTGATCAGTTGTTAGTTTTATTTCTTGTGTCATATTCAATCTTAATTAATCAAAAAATTTTTGTGTCTCATTTAAACCTTGATTGAGGATTATGATTGTAAAAGTATTTAACATAATCATTGTGATTCTGATTCATTTTTGAGTGATGTAATATCACTATCTGATATTTCTGGAAGCGAGAGTGTAGAAACTCTAAATTGTAATCCACACAATTTTCCAAGATTTACTGAAGTGTCATTAAATGTCAATGTAGGGATTTTAGATTTTTTTGCATCAGATTCAATTTTGTCACGAATCTCAGTTTGCACTGATCTTGATAGAACTATAAGTTTTGATTTTGAAATCGAATTCAAAACTTGTTTAGTTCCTAGAATACATTGGTTTTCTTTAACAGCATCTTTCAATGTTTTTTCTAGTATTTTTTGCATCGTTATACCTTGTAAGAACCAATAAAATTTTGTGGCATATAGATTTATTGCCGCTAATATCCACGACTGTTCCTATCAGGTTTGTCAATGTTTGGATTTCTAAATCCATGTTTTTCCATCATATGGTTTAAAAATCGTATATCATTGTCAAAATGCTCCCCACAAACTGAACAATTAGCCATATCAGATTTTATTGGTTTCTAGAATATAGTTGTTATAATGATGCCAGCACTACTGCTTCCCAAGTACTCTCGTACCTTAGTAACACAGCAGCGACATTGGGTTTGACTTCCAGGTTCGGAATGAGACTGGGTCGCACCCCAACGCTATGACCGGCTTAAATTTTTCCAAGTATTCTCCTCTATTAAGGTAACTAAATTTTCATTAATTTACAAAAAAATGAAATAGTAAATCGTTTCATAGAAGTATAAATTAAAGAAAATAACGAATTTGATATGACTCATCGTGTAGCTGTTTTAGATCAAGAGCTGTGTCAGCCCAAAAAATGTGGTCTAGAGTGCATCAAGTATTGTCCTGTTAACAAATCTGGTGCAGATTGTATTATTCTTAATGAAGAAACAAAAAAAGCCCAAATTGATGAAGACATTTGTAACGGGTGTGGAATCTGTGTTAAAGTTTGCCCCTTTGATGCAATTACTATTGTAAATTTAGCAAGTGAGCTATCAACTGATAAAGTGCACCAATATGGAATCAATTCATTTAGACTTTACAAACTTCCTACTCCCAAAAAAGGCGAAGTTGTTGGATTATTAGGTAGAAATGGAATGGGAAAAAGTACAGTAGTAAATATACTATCAGGAAACTTGAAACCAAATCTTGGAAATTATACTGAACCGCCAGAATGGGAAGATATTCTAAAATTCTATAAAGGTACAGAGTTAAAATCACATTTTGAAAAAATTAAAAATGAAGACATTCGTGCATCAATTAAACCACAACAAGTTCATAATGTTGTAAATGCATTTGATGGGAGTGGAAAAGAACTTCTAGCAAAATACGATGAACGAGGAGTGTCTGGGGAATTAATAAAAAAACTGGGTTTGGAAAATTCAGTTGGGCAGAATTTATCTGAGCTGAGTGGAGGAGAGTTACAAAGATTAGCAGTTGCAGTTGCTGCTTCAAAAGAAGCAGATTTCTATTTCTTTGATGAACCATCATCATATAACGATGTATTTCAGAGAGCTGGTGTTGCTAGAGTAATACACAGTTTAGCTGAGTTAGGAAAAAGTGTTATGGTTGTAGAACACGATTTAACATTGTTAGACTATTTGAGTGACTATATAGAAGTCCTATATGGTGTCCCTGCAGCATATGGAATTGTTTCGAATGTATTATCAACAAAAGTTGGAATCAATTCATTTCTAGATGGTTATCTAGCATCGGAAAACGTCAGATTTCGGGATAAAAAATTCACATTTGATGCCTCAACTGCAACAGATGAAATACAACAGGGAGATGTGGTTGTATCATATCCAAAACTAGAAAAAAAATATGAATCTTTTTCAGTGTCAATTGAACCTGGTGAGGTAAGAAAAGGTGATCTATTAGGAATTATGGGTGCTAACGCACTTGGAAAAACTACATTAATGAAAATGATTGCAGGTGTTGAAAAACCAGATTCTGGTACAATTGATAAGAAAATAAAAATTTCGTATAAACCTCAATACCTGACAAATGATATTGATATACAAGTAGTCACACTGTTGAACAAAGCTAATGGTGGACCAATTGAAGACAGTACTGAGGAGGAACAAATTATTGAACCGCTAAAAATTAAAAAATTATACAATAAATCAATGAAGAATCTTTCAGGTGGAGAACTACAAAAAGTTGCAGTTGCATCATGTCTCTTACAAAAAGTCGATTTATATGCACTCGATGAGCCATCAGCATTTCTAGATGTTGAAGACAGAATTGCTGTTGGAAAGTTTCTTCAGAAATTCTGTCGTTCTTTTGGTAAATCTGCAATTGTAATTGACCATGATCTTCAGTTAATGGATTTGGTCTCTGATTCTATGGTTATTTTCGAAGGAACATCTAGCGTTAAAGGACATGCAACATCACCTCTGCCAAAAATTAATGCCATGAATAGATTCCTTAAATCATTAGATATAACATTCCGTCGTGATGAAAAAAGTCGACGACCCAGAGTTAACAAAGATGGAAGTAGACTTGACAAAGATCAAAAAGGAAGCCAGAATTATTATTATAAGAAATGACAAGAATGCTAAAAAAAGCATTAGAGAACATCCTTTCAGATATAGATGCCAAGGAGCTTGTTTCAGCATTTGATCAAATCGGTGACATCATCATAGTAAGAATACCGGATTCATTAATTTCAAAAAAGAAGGTTATTGGAAAAGCGTTATTACAGCAAGTAAAAACAGCAAAATCCGTATTTTATCAATCATCCCCTGTGGAAGGAAATTTTCGTACAAGAAATTTGGAATTAATCGAAGGTGAGAGAAAAACAGAAACTGAGTATAAGGAAAATGGATGTGTATTCATAGTAGATGTTGAAAAAGCATTTTTTTCTCCACGATTATCAACCGAGCGAGAACGAATTTCAAATCTTGTAAATGAAGGTGATGTTATAATCAATATGTTTGGCGGTGTTGGGATGTTTTCGATACTTGCTGCCAAGAAAAAATCATGCACTGTTTACAATATAGATATCAATCCTGTTGCTTCTAAGCTATGTGAAGAAAATATAAGATTGAACAAACTCAAAGGCAAAGTAATTTCGCTTAATGGGGATGCTACAAAAATCATCAAAGAAAAATTACAAGATAAGGCTAACCGTGTATTGATGCTATTACCAGAACGCTCTGATGAGTTTTTAGATACTGCAATCTCATCATTGAAGAAACATGGAATAATTCATTACTACTCACACATTCATGCAGAAAAAAAGCAAGATGCCCCAAAGTTATCTGAAGAACATTTTCTAAATATAAACAAAGTGCAGGGAATAGTTTTGACTTCACGAGTTGTCAGACCAGTTGGGCCACGGTTTTATCAGACTGTTGTGGATATAGAAATTGAAAAAAATTAATTATCGTCGTCGATTAATGATGTTGGTTTTGCAGATGTAGTAGCCATCATGTATCCAATCCAAGAGACAAC
>Ga0066366_10000303_pt1 | contig 12162 bp, 9 predicted proteins | sample Knorr_S7_td_250__FD_77334 | JGI IMG/M metagenome (GOLD analysis project Ga0066366, IMG submission 77334) | Marine microbial communities from Southern Atlantic Ocean transect - Knorr_S7_td_250_ad_252m_LV_B | ecosystem: Environmental > Aquatic > Marine > Oceanic | place: Atlantic Ocean | collected...
CATCTAGGATTGAATATCCTCAAGGTGCTGAGAAATTTGAATTTAGCACTATGGCTTTTGGCTGCGCGATTGGTCTCACACAGTCAATTGATTATCTAAATACAATTGGAATAAAAAATATTTTCCAGTACAATAAGGGACTCAGCGATATTTTGCTTGAAGGTTTAAGATCAAGAAATGCAGTGATTACTTCTCCACTTGAGAAAAAGCATAGTTCATCCATCATAACGGCTCATTTTGATGGAGTAGATACAGAGGAAATAATTAAAAATCTTAAGATCTCTCAGGTTTTTGTTTCGAACCGAGCTGGCTCAATACGATTTTCACCACACCTTTACAATACTGATGTAGATATTGAAACGACTCTTGTCGAACTCGACAAGATTATTCAAATAGTATCATAGTTCTTCGGTAAGGCCTAAATAGTATTAATTTCTATGATGGCAAATATTCATCATTTAGTTGATACCCAGCCTGATATATGTTCTACTTTGAAACAAATTGGAAAAATTGCCCATACCAATAATAAAGAAGTGTATGTCGTTGGCGGAGTTGTACGTGATTTATTTTTAGATCGTCCCTTAAATGAAATTGATTTAATGGTTATTGGGGATGGTGTTGAATTCGCTGAGGTTCTTGCAAAAGAGATGGGTGTCAAAAAAGTTGTTCCATTTCCTAAATTTTCTACAGCACATATTCCTTCTAGGCCAGTACCTATAGAAGTTGCTGCAGCCAGGAAAGAATCTTACGATGATGACTCTAGGAAACCAAAAGAAGTTGTTTATACAGACTTAAAAGGAGATTTGATCAGGAGGGATTTCACAGTCAATGCCATGGCAATGAGTCTTATTCCAGAAAAATTTGGTGAGTTGCACGATCCATATAATGGGGTCAAAGATTTACAAGCTAAGAGGCTAGTTACACCTTTAGACCCCGATGAAACATTTTGTGAGGATCCCATTAGAATGATGCGTGCTGCATATTTTTCATCAGGCTTGGAATTAGAAATTGACAAAAAATGTCTTGAATCAATGCAACGTCAAGCAGATCGGATTAAAATTGTTTCTCAAGAGAGAATCACTACAGAATTTAAAAAAATTCTATCAACACCTAAACCATCTATAGGCTTAATAGTTCTTCAAGAGACAGGTTTAATGGAATATATATTCCCTGAAATTCATATTATGTTTGGGATGGATCAAACGGGGGAATGGCATCACAAAGATATTTTTTATCATACTATGCAAGTTGTAGATAATGCAGCACAGCTCTCAGATAAAATGGAGCTTCGTTTTGCAGCATTGGTTCATGATATTGCAAAACCCAATACACGTAAAATTGATCCAAAAAAGGGATATACTTTCCATGGGCATGATGCAATAGGTGAGCGCATGCTAAATAAGGTAGCTAAGCGCATGAAGCTTTCAAATGAACTAAAAGATTATATAAAGAAATTAACCTTACTTCATTTAAGACCCATTGCATTAGCAAAAAAAGAAATTACTGATTCAGCTGTTCGCAGAGTGATGGTAATGGCTGGAGATGATATTGATGACCTTCTGACTCTTTGTCGAGCAGATATTACGACAAAAAACCCTCAAAGAGTGAAAAAGTATATGAGCAATTTTGAACAGGTAGAATTAAAAATGAAAGATGTAGCTGAACGGGATTCATTAAAGTCATTTCAATCACCTGTAAGGGGAGCTGAAATCATGAAAATTTGTGGATTAACAGAAGGTCCAGTTGTTGGGAAAATAAAAGTGGCTATTGAAGAAGCTATTTTAGATGGAAAGATCGATAATAACTATGAATCAGCATATGACTATCTAATGAAAATAAAAGATGATTATTTAAAATCAGAAAAAGACAAATGACAAAGTACTTAACTATCCTGAATATCATAATTTTCCAATCTTTTATTTTGGGTCAAACTATAACTGGTTCAGTAAAGGATCGTATCACCAATGGAAATCTGGATGGAGTAAACATAACGATTCAAGGGACTGCAGAAGGTACCTCAACCGATTCGGAAGGTGCATTCACTTTAGATATATCGGGTCTTTCAAAAGATCAAATGATAAAATTTCAACATATTGGTTATGATGAGCTAACACTTCCTTTAGATAGTTTATTAACTGGATCCAATATTATAATGCTTCAGCCTCGAGTACTGCAATTCGAAGCTGTTGAAACTGCAGGAATCAAACGAAAACCTGCGATTGAAAAAGACCTTCCGCAAACAGTCGCAATTTTACAAGCTGAGGCATTTGAACTAAGAGCATTTGTAGATGCAGGAGATTTATTGGCAACTGACCAAAGTGTTCAAATAGAAGAATCTCTCTCAGGTCGAAAAACGATTTCAATTAGAGGTGGAAATGCTGATGATGTATTAGTCCTATATAATGGTTTTAGACTAAATCGTCCTTATGATAATGTTTTTGATCTATCTTTAATTGACATGCAGAATATTGAACAAATTGAGATCGTAAAAGGTGGACATTCCGTCTTATATGGCCCTGATGCTTTTTCTGGAGTAGTAAATATTGTCCCAAAAAATACAAAAGATAAAAATGTTAGATTTTCACAGCAGTTTGGTTCATATTCTTCAGGATTTTGGAATGGTAATGTACAAGCTCAGTTGGGGAATACTTTTTTATCATTAGGTCAAAAACAAGGTTCATATAAAAGAGTTTTTGAAGACCTAGATGTAGAAAATAATGGTCTATTGACAAAACTAACTCATCGATCCATGGATATGTCAAACCGGATAAAAGGAAAAAATAATAAAGTTAATGGGAACCTTGAATTTAACCTAACTCAAGATGATCAATTATTTAATAACAAACGTGATTTTAATAAAATTAAATCGCAGAATCAGCTTTTTGGAGTTCAATATAATGGTTTATTAGGATTATTAGGTGAAGTTGAAATTGCAATTGGAAATCATAAGCTTCAAGAAACTCAAGGACTCAATAGCTATACTGGTTTTGTATCAAGAGAATTGGACCATAATGCGAACAAATTTGAAGTGAGAAAATATGTTAACTTGAAAAGATTAGAGTGGATGTTTGGGACGCAAATGGAAAAATCCTTATTAAAATATTGGGATGATCGAAACTTATCAAATGTTAAACAAGTCGGTTTAAAAGGAGCTGATTTGAACCGTGATCAATTTGGTTTTGCTACAGTATTAAAAATTCATTCAAAAGGGGATGATGCAGGTAAATGGCTAACAGATTTAGATGTGAGCTTCAGGCATGATCAGGTAAAAGACTATAAAGAAAATTTAGTTTATAGAGACAATCATGATCCCAACGTTGAAGGACGAACATTTTTAAAGTTTGGTGAAAATAATTGGGACAATAAAATTTTTAAAATTTCAACAATTGCTTCAAAGCGCTCATTGAATAATACAATGGCTTATTGGGTTACAACAGGAAACAATATAAAATTCCCCTCTTTACAGCAGCAGATTAGCTTAACTGACCTTGCGCCTAATGATCGGAGTCCTTATTTGTTACCTGAAAAAATGAAATCATTGGAAATTGGGGTTAATGTAGTAAGTCAACCTGCAGATATGTCATCCGTTGATCAATTAGAGTTTCAGGGAAGTTTCTTTCGGAATGATTTTATAAACAAAATGCGCATTACTTATCTATTAGGTATGCCAGTAGGGTATTATGAAAATGTTGGCACTGCTGATATGATGGGTTTTGAAGTTAAAATGAAAGCTAAAACTTATGGTGATGCTTTAATAGGTGAAGTTGGATTGTCAAAATACACAGTGTCAGATCAAAGTGCCTTTCCATTTAAATCAACTTTCAAGCTCACGGTAAATATGACGGCTAAGTGGAATTGGATTACCTTTGGGACTAGATGGTTTCAAGAAGGCGAGCAAATAGGATTGATTAATGTACCATCTAAAGGTTTTAATGAGATTGAATTACCTGCGTTTTCAAATTATGATATATATTGGACAATAAAGATTAATGTGGGTTCCATAAAAGGAGATATTTCTTACTCTGGACGCAATTTAAAAAAGAATGATACTTCTCTTAATGGTCTTATGTTAAGAGATACTCGAAAATATTTTACCTTTAGTGCAGAACTATGATGAAACAAATTTTCTATATCATTCTTCTTACTTTAATATCTTGCACAGAAAACCCATTTGGCGGTGAAAAGAAGATGGCTAATCGAACAATTTCAGGACATGTTAAGCTAGATAAAGTTGATTTTTATCCTGGGGGCTATCATAATGGAGTTTTAGTTTGGTCTGAAGGTTTAGGCCTTCAAACTACAACTGATATTGATGGTTCATTTGAATTGACACTACCTGCATCAAGTGAATCATCTAGCGGTGCAATTACAGATGGAGATTATACTCTACAATTCTTTATAGGAAATTACAAGCTATCATCAGTTACAATTACTTTTGCTGCAGGTCAAGTCGTTAATGATGAAAAAGTTATAAACTTAGAAGGTGAATTAAGAAGAGATATTACATTAACGCGTTTAGCAGGTGTCCATACGAGTGTATATCCGCCAATTATTACATCTGGATTTGATAGTGATGTTATAACAAAGGTTCACATCACGCCGGATAAAACAGATATTTATTTTCATTTACGTAAGTTAGTTACCAGGGATTTTTCAATATATACGGGATTATTAATTAGAGAAGCCGATAGTAAAAAGTTAGCTTATACTGTTGATATTGATACTGCATCAAGCATGAAAGAGTATATTGATCGCCCAAGTCAAACATTGGATTTTGTATTTAATTATACAGATGTTAATCTTCCCAGCGGTATTTATGAAGTTATCCCTTATTTGGTATTAGATAGAGATGATATCCCTGAAACAATATTGAAGACCCTTGGATCTGGTTATGATAGCTTTAGCCAGAATTATTTTAAATATCCGTTTTATCGCACAGGAGGAGAACTTGTTATTGAATAATAAAATTAAACTGCAACTTTTTAAATTTAGATGCGTGAAAAATTATGAGGTAGGAGAAAAGATATGATTGCGACCATTATTAATACGTTAACTGCACCAGGTGAAACATTTGATACTATTGTAAAAGATTATAATTGGAAAAATGCAATGATGCCCCTTTCTCTCATTATGGGGCTTGCTATTCTTTCTGGGATTATATTATCGGATCAGATTGCAGATTTACAGTGGGAGCAAATTCAGGAAAGTATAAACAATAATGCAAATATTTCTGAAGAGCAAAAGCAAGAAATATTAGGAAGCCAATATGATCGAGTATATTCTAAATCAGGAACATCTGCTGTATTTACTTACGTAACTATGGCTTTATCATGGCCAATTCGAATTGTATTTTGGTCTCTTTTTACAATGCTTGTAGGCAATTTATTTTTGGGAGGAGGCGCTGGTTTTGGGCGAGTATTTTTAGTTGCATCATTTGCTTATTTACCATCTGCTTTAGAACTGATAATCAAAACACCAATACAATACATAACAGAGAATTTGATGATATTTACTGGCTTAGGAGTATTAGGAATTGGAGAACAGGGAGAATTTCTAAATACTTTTTTAGCAGGTATTGATCTATTTGCTTTTTGGCGTGTATATCTTATGGCTGTAGGATTTAGTTTTCTATATAATAAACCTACTAACTCAACGTTAACTGTTCTTGCGGGATTATGGATTTTTGGACTAATTATTTTTGCTGGTATGGGTGCCTTTTTTGCTGGTATGGCTGGATAAGAAATGTTGTCTATGGTTAAAAAATTGTTAGTCTTATTATCTTTTTCAATAGTAATAAGTCAGACTTATTCTTTAAATGAGGCAGTACAAGTTGCACTAGAAAATAAGGAGACGTTGAAAGCTTCGGTTATGGATTTGCAAACCTCAAAGCAGAATGTGAGAGAATCTTATAGTACTATTTTACCGTCTTTGAGATTTTCTAGCAGCATGAGTGAATCTCAATTCCCACAGCAAACCGGAGGTTATAATCCATCATCTGGTGAGATAATTTTGGATCAGATAAGTAGTATTACTAGTGCTTCCTCAAATATATCCTTATCTCAAAACATTTATGATGGAGGAGTATGGTGGAATACAATTCGCCAAGCAAAGAATAGTTATAAAATTTCTGAAGAATATAATCGTCAAATAAAAACAAATATTATTAAAGCTGTCCACTCGGCTTATTTTAACTATTTAAAAGCCGCCCAATTGCTCGATGTTTCTCGATCAAATTTAATGAGTGCACAGCAGCAATTGTCATTAGCTGAGCAAAGATTTGAGTTAGGATCATCAAAGAAAACAGACTTTTTGAAAGCAGAAGTTCGATTTGGTCAAGCTCGAGTAGATTTAGTTAATAATGATGCAGCGCTTCAAAATGCTTATATGAACTTAAAAAATTCTATGGGTCTTATTGGAAAGGATATTGATTTTAGTGTTGAAGAAGTTGAAACGCCTATGGAAATAATTCCTGAGTTTGAAACAGGATTTGTATTGATCCAAAAGTCTAACCCTAGCGTTAAAGCCAAGCAATTTCAGATCAAGGGCGCAGAAATAAATGAAAAGATAGCTAAGGGTGCACGGATGCCAAATATTAGTGCTAACACTAGTGTTTCTGGTAGCTCTGACAATATAGGTGATGCATTATCGAATGCGACAAATGAAAAACAACGTATTAACACTGGTCTGTCTATATCTATACCTATTTTTTCTGGGAATAGCATATCAACTAGAATACAAAAAGCAAAAATTTCTGTTGATAAACAAGAATCAGAATATTTAACTCAATTGCAAGACTTGTCCGTACAGCTAAGATATACTATAGATAGGCTTAAGAATTATGAAGAAATTATTCCAATTAATGAAACCGTACTTGAATCTGCAGAAGAAGATTTAAAATTGGCACAGGTTCGTTATGCCCAAGGATCAACAACAATTTTAGAAGTTCTGGACTCTCAAGTATCTGTTCAACAAGCAAAATCATCACTCATTCGTTCAAAATATGATGCATATATTGAACAAACAAATTTAAAAGCTCTTCTAGGTAGTTTAGATCTAGAATATAAATAATTATAGGAGATTATAGTGGCTAAACAAAAATTAAGTAAAAAGAAAAAATGGCTGATATTTGGTGGAGGAGGCTTACTATTAGTGATTATGATTGTGGCAAGTCTTAGAAAGGACAACACCAATTCCATTAAGGTAGAAGCAGAAAAAGTTTCTCGTAAAACAGTGATTCAAAAAGTCAATGCCAGTGGAAGAATTCAGCCTGAGTCAGAAGTCAAAATCAGCGCTACATCCTCTGCTTGGATCGATTCAATTACTGTAAAAGAAGGTGACCGAGTTAAAAAAGGTCAACATTTGATCTCTTTAGATAGAAAACAATTATTAGCTAATTATAATTCTTCCTCTTCATCTGTCCGTTCTGCTGAAGCACGTATAAAACAGGAATTAGCAAGTAAGAAACGTGTAGAATCAATGTATGATCAGAATCTTGCTTCTGATCAGGAATTGGAAGCTGTTCAAGCTTCTTATGAGATTGCAAATAGCCAGCTTGCACAAGCTAGGGCTAATCTAGAGTCGCGAAAAGATGACCTTGATAAAGCTAGAATTACAGCGCCACAAGATGGTATTGTTACAAAAATATATAAAGAAGTAGGTGAAATGGCCGTTGGAGGAATGTTCCAGGCGGATAACCTAATGATTATTGCAGATCTTTCAAGGATGGAAGTCATCATTGATGTGAATGAGAACGATGTGGTTTCTGTCGCAATTGGTGATACAACAGAAATTGAAATTGATGCTTTTCTTGATACTTTATTTTATGGAGTGGTTAGCGAAATTGCACATGTATCAGACATTACAGGAATGGGTTCGCAACAACAAGTCACAAACTTTCAGGTGAAAGTGCGAATGCTAAATGTTCCAGATGGTATTCGACCAGGTATGAGTGCAACTGCAGATATTATTACTGACAAAAAAGAGAATGTTTTAGCAATTCCAATACAGAGTTTAACAGTTAGACAAAAAGGGTCTGAAAAATTCGGAAGTAGTGGAAAGAAGTCTGGTAGACCAACCAGTGGCAATGCAGGATCTAATAGTTCTATAAAAAGAGAGGTTGAGGAATTAGTGTTTGTAATTGCTGATTCAGAAGGTAAAGTAAAACGAGATGAGCCACTAGATGAAGATGAAACTATGGATAAAGAATTTAAGAAAGCTAAAAAGGGCACAAAATATGCCCATATAAGACCAGTAAAGGTTGGGATATCTAGTGATACCCATTATGAACTTTTAAGCGGTCTAGATGAAGGCGAAGAGATTGTTACAGGTTCTTACAAAGCTATAAGTAAAGATTTATCCCATAATAAAATTGTGACTATGGGTGACGATAAAGACAAAAAGAAAAATAATTGATTTATTATTTGGAAAGTTTTTCAATTAACTGAAATAAAGTATGCCTGATCTTATATCCCTAACAAATATTAAACGACACTATGATGTTGGAGGTGAAATCGTACGTGCACTTGATGGTGTCGATCTAAAAATTCAACAGAATGAATATATATCGATTATGGGTCCATCAGGTTCAGGAAAATCAACATTAATGAATATGATTGGGTGTTTGGATACTCCAACTGAAGGTACCTATGAATTCGGTGGTGAACTTGTTCATGAGATGGATGATGATCAATTAGCTTCTATCCGTAATAGAAAAATTGGTTTTGTCTTTCAAACGTTTAATTTATTACCAAAAGCAACTGCTCTGAGGAATGTTGAGGTTCCGCTTATTTATTCAAATATTCCAAAAGATGATCGATTAGAGATGGCAAACAGCGCACTTGTTTCAGTTGGCCTTGGTGATCGAGTGGATCACAAACCTAATGAATTATCGGGAGGTCAACGTCAAAGAGTTGCTATTGCAAGGGCATTAGTTAATGACCCCTCAATCATTCTAGCAGATGAGCCCACAGGAAACTTGGATTCAAAAAGTGGTATTGAGATTATGAAGATATTGGATCAGTTACACTCAAAAGGGAACACAATAATTTTAGTTACTCACGAACAAGAGATAGCCCGCCATGCAAATCGGATAATTACTATTTTTGATGGTAGAGTCAAAAAGGATTTGAGCAATAGCGATGAAGTGGAAGTTAACTGATGTTATCTATTTTTCTTGAAAGCTTTCGCATAGCGATGACTTCAATTTTTTCAAATAAGTCAAGATCTATTTTAACTGCACTGGGGATAATTATTGGAGTTTTATCAGTCACATTAATGGGGACATTAATTTCTGGCCTTGATAAAGGTTTTGATAAAAGCATGGCTTTTTTAGGAAAGGATATTTTTTCTATTAGCCGATGGGAATGGTTTGGCGATGCAGATTGGTGGGAAGTGAGGAATCGTCCTCGTATGAGACTTGAATATGTGGATGTTATAAAAGAAAAATCTAGTTATGCAGAAGCTGTTGCACCAGTCATGCAGCGAGGTGCTGTTCTTTCTCGTGGAGAGTTAAGTACAGCTGGCACTCAAATTTTTGGGACTAATACCGATTACATGTCTACAATTACTGCCAATATTGCTCAAGGGAGGTTCTTTACTGAGGGGGAAGATCGTTCAGGATCTCGTGTGACAATTATAGGAAATGATATTGCTGAAAATCTTTTTGTTAACCAGAATCCTATTGGTGAATATCTCAAAATTGATGGAATTAAATTCAGAGTAATAGGCATAATGGAAAAACAAGGAAAATTTCTTGGACTTTTTAGTGTAGATAACCAAGCGATTATACCTGTTGGCACCTCAGTACGATTGTTTTCAAGGCGTGGGTTTATTCGTATTAGCGTAAAAGTTCCTCCAGAAAATATTGTAGATGCAAAAGATGAACTTTATGGAATTATGAGGCAGACTAGAGGGTTGAAGCCTTCACAGAAAGATGATTTCGCAATTAATCAAACTGAGGCATTTGAGAGGCAATATAATCAGATCAAGTTTGCAATTGGTGGAACTGGAATTTTTATTACTATATTGTCATTAGTAGTTGGTGGAATTGGAATTATGAATATCATGTTTGTTTCTGTACAAGAGCGGACAAAAGAAATCGGTGTTCGAAAAGCAATAGGCGCAACAAAAAATATGATCTTAACTCAATTTTTAATGGAAGCTATATCGATTTGTCTTATAGGTGGATTGATAGGGTTACTAATGGCAAGTGGGTTGAGTTTTGTAATTAATAAATTTTTTCCCTCCACAATGCCCTTATGGTTAGCTTTTACTTCAATCTTATTAAGTGTATTAGTTGGTGTGTTATCAGGAGTAGTGCCATCTTACCGCGCAGCTCGTCTTGATCCAATAGATGCTTTACGGTATGAATAGTTTATGATTGGACAAAGTCAATTAAAAAGTGTTCTCCGTGAAAGCATGAGAATGACAGTAGAAGCAATTCGTCAAAATAAGTTAAGAGCAATACTTACTCTACTCGGAATATCTATCGGTGTCTTTTCAGTAATTGGTGTTATGACTGCTATAAGAACTTTAGAAACTTCCATTGAATCTGGTTTAAATGTTTTTGGTACTAACACTTTTCTTATTAATAAAACTCCAGCAATACAATTTGGTCCTGGTAGTAGATCAAAATATAGAAATCGAAAAAATATTGATTATAGACAATATGAGCTATTAAAAGAGCGTGCGAAATTACCAATATTGGTTAGTGTTGTTGATAGTGAACAGGAAAGATCGATAAGATATAAAGATAAACTTGTTAATAAAACAGTTGAAATTTCTGGTGGCGATGAAAATGCCCTAAGAACACTTAATACGTTCATTGATGATGGTCGAAGTTTAACTCAAGATGATATACAGTTTTCAAGAAATGTTTGTCTACTCGGTATGGATGTTGTTGATAAACTTTTTCCTTTCGAAGACCCTTTAGGAAAAGTTATTCAGATTAAGGGATTAAATTATACTGTTGTAGGGACTATTGAGCGGAAGGGAGAATTATTTGGAGGTAGTCAAGATAATTTCATCTTAATTCCGATCACAAATTATCTACAAAAATTTTCTGATAGATGGACTTCCTTGGGTATAACTGTTGAAGCTGCTTCAGCGGAAGATTATGATAAAACTCAAGATGAAGTTATTGGTATTATGAGGGCAATTCGTAAAGTTCCCCCTGATAAAGAAAATGATTTTGAAATCACTTCTAATACAGAACTTATTGAGACATTTGGTTCATTTACAGGTGGCGTAAAAATATTCGCTTTTTCAGTGAGCGTCATTGCTTTATTAGTTGCTGGGATTGGTATTATGAATATTATGTTGGTATCCGTTACGGAGCGAATTAAAGAGATTGGCATACGCAAAGCGATTGGTGCTACTCGTGGTCATATTCTTACCCAATTTTTAACTGAAGCGGTATTTTTAAGTCAATTTGGAGGAATTGTTGGTGTTATTCTAGGTATTGCAGCTGGGAACCTAGTGGCAGTATTTATGAATGTATCAGCCGTCATTCCTTTTGATTGGGCCTTTTATGGTCTATTGGTTTGCTCTTTAATTGGTATTGGATTTGGAAGTTATCCAGCATGGCGAGCAGCAAATTTAGACCCAATTGAATCTTTAAGATTCGAATAATATCTATTTGAACCTTCTTGTGGTAAAAGAAAGGTTCTCCTAAATTTGAATTGTATTATTGTTGACTTTATTTATGCTTAGAAATGATTTTTGGTTTGTTGAGTTTGAATTCATTTTTTCAACATTCGTGAAGCTGCCTCTAATCCAAACAACTAATTTATATCAATGAAAACAATTGCCGTAATTCCAGCTCGACTTCATTCTACAAGATTTCCTAAAAAAATTCTTTATCCCATTGATGATAAACCGATGGTGGCGCATGTATTTGATCAAACAAAGAAAGCTAAATCATTGGATGATGTGATTGTAGCTATTGATGCTGATGATACAGCTGAGGTTTTAAAAAAATTAAAAATCAAATATGTTATGACTTCAAAAGATCATATTTCAGGTACAGATAGAATTGCTGAAGTAATAGATGACAAGGATTTTGAAGTTATAATTAATGTGCAGGCAGATGAACCCCAGCTAGATCCAAATCTGATAGATTTATTAGTTAGCGAATTTGAAGATGAAACTATAGAAATGGCTACA
>Ga0066366_10000307_pt1 | contig 12094 bp, 11 predicted proteins | sample Knorr_S7_td_250__FD_77334 | JGI IMG/M metagenome (GOLD analysis project Ga0066366, IMG submission 77334) | Marine microbial communities from Southern Atlantic Ocean transect - Knorr_S7_td_250_ad_252m_LV_B | ecosystem: Environmental > Aquatic > Marine > Oceanic | place: Atlantic Ocean...
AATTTCCTGTAACATTGATGGATGCATATTTGTTTACACACATGAAAATTAAAGAGGAAGAGATTGTTCCAATATTCCAAAAGACGTTAGATCTAAGTAGAAGTGTCTCAGAAAATCACATGTTGAGTGTAATCTGGCATGATAATGTTCTAAAGATGAAAGGGGGTAGAATGTATGATAAAATTCTAGAGTTTCTTACATCACAGGATGATGTAAAAATTGTGCCTGGCAAGGAACTTGTTAAAATTTTAAATTGATTTTGAAATATATTTGATTGATGTTTGCACGGCTTGTGGAAACATTCACCTTTTCTATAATCTATCTAGATGAAAATCCGCCACTAAATTTTAACGCTATAAATCCTGTACCAACATTATACCATAAAGTTACGATTCTAATCATTACACCCAAAACTAATGCTGTGGACATATGAATTCCTTCTAGGATAAATAATCCTGCAATAGATCCTTCCGTAACTCCAATTCCACCAGGAATGAAAGTAATTGCACCCAAAATAGTGGATGTTGTGAAAATCGATAGTACTTTCAAGTAATTTAAAACATCTACACTAAAAGCAAGTAAAGTGTAGTACACTGCAATAGATACTATAAACCAATATGTAATTGAAAGAAAAATACTACAAATTGCAACTTTTGTGGTGGTTAAGTTTTTTATAATTTCATATGATTCAGAAATATTTTCAGTGTATTTTGAAAAAAACTTGGTTTTAACAATTCTATTCAAAAAGAATTCAAAAGCAGGTTTATAGTACATAAAGAAGAAAATTAAGACTAAAACTAAAGATGCAAAAATAACCAAATAAATTTCTAATTCTAGAATTATTATTCCAATTATAGAAGCTATAATAGCACCAATCAGATCATACACTTTCTCAACTAACACAACAGATGCAGTTTTTGTCCTTGGAATATTGAAATTTGTTTTTAGAATTTGAGCCTTAATTAATTCTCCAATTTGACCCGGTGTTATTTGTAAAGCTGAACCAGACAAATAAACAATAATAGATTTTCTAAAAGGAATGTCTATTCCGCATTTTTTGAGTAAAAAATGCCATCTAATAATTAGAGGGATCCAACTAACTGTTACAAATGAAAGAATTAATGGTAAATAATTGATTTTAAAATTATATATTTTTTCTGAGATTATATTGTAATCTGACATGAATAAAAAAATAGCATAAATTCCAACCGCCGCAACTAAAATTAGTATTAATCTATTATCTAATTTCATATTATTCAATCACTAATTCAAATGATGACATTTTAATCTAAATGGATGATTATATCATAAATAAAAAATTTAGTCTTCGATTGAGACTTCCCGTTTGTCTATATGTCTGCTTAACTGCTTTTGCAGCTCAGAAACATCCTTCAATTCTTCATCCGTTAATTTCTTGTTTACTGATAATTTCATCATTAACTCAGTAAGTTTTAGGTACGCTGGTAAAAGAATTTCAGTATTTTGTAGTATTCTTCTAGTATGTGGGCTTGTTTCTATCAGAATATCTTGTTCTGCTCTATAAGCTTTGATTTTCTTGAAATGAACATATCCAACAAGAACAAGTACTGGCACACCAATAGATACTACAATCGCAATATAGTGAAAAAATGTAGGAAAAATCGTGCTTAGTGTAGGATAATTTTCAATTGCAAGAAAGAATGTTACAGTTAAGGCATTGACTCCGGCTACAAGAAAGGCAAAATATGTAGACCAGCCTGTCCTAAAATAAAACCAACCCCTATATGGTAGATTTTTCTCCACAAATTTTTTGCCTAATTCAGGTATATCAATTTCACCACTAATTGAAGTTGATTAATGTGTCTCTAAACTAGAAATAAAATAATAAAAATTAGTCGTTGCTTTTTGCCTTAATAATAGGAGTGGCTAAAGTCAAAAAGCTCTTTGCAAGAATATCCCAATTGAATTTTTCAGAGATTAATTCTCTTCCTGATTTGCCCATTTCTTGTGCCGCATTCTTATTTTTTAAAAGAAAAGAGATTTTATCTATCCATTGATCAGCGTTCCCTTCATCAACCAAAAATCCAGTTTTCCCATCAGAAACTATTTCAGGAATACCTCCTACGTTTGTTGCGATAACTGGGTTTTGCATAGCCATTGCCTCTTTGCAAGATAAAGGAGCAGCATCCATACCAGTAGGTAACGCATATACATCTATTTCCGTAAAAAATTGTCTGATGTTTTCAGGATATTCTTCCCATGAAAATTTTCCCAGCCAGTGAAAATTATCAAAAGAACTTAGCTCTTGTAAAATACGATCTTGATATTGCCCAAAGCCTACCCAATAGAAATGAACGTCTGGTAAAGACTGCATTACTTTTTTTAATATCAACATCTCTTTTGTTTTTCCCCACCAAAATGCGTGCTGTACTAAGCCAACACAAGGATGTTTAAGGTCCATACCTTTTGAAGGGTACCAATGTGTTACATCCAATCCTTCAAGAAAATGATGAGTTTTGGTATTTGGATGAAGCTCTTTGATAACGTCATGAAGAAAATTGGAAGTAAAAACTCCCTGACAATCTCCTAACACACGCTCTGCTATTTTATGTCTTAGTTTTGCCACAGTTCGCATCTTTAGATCTTTGTAAATTGTTTCCCTTGCCCATTTATACTCCTGCCAAATGTGACCTCTCAATAAAACAAAGAGAGGAATATTTGCTTTTATTGCTTCTAAACCAAATTGATCCTGCCCATCAACAAAAATAACATCGGGAGCAAATTCGTCTAGAAGTTTTTTAAATTTCTTATTACTTTGAAGCCATTTTGTAATTTTTTTACTTGGAAAACCAACTACATAATCATACCTTGATACTAATTTACATTCCACTCCCAATTTCGATAGTGCTGCAACAAATTCTTTTAAATGAAAAAGTTTGTTCGTGTCACCATATCCAATTAGTACTTTCAATTATTTATTTCGCCTATAGATTTTCAATATAAATCTCTGGATTTTTAATAGCTACTACTATTTCTTGGGAAAGTTAATTACTAGTTGAAAAAAACATTTGATCAACATGACAGATTTTGATGAGCAATGGAAAAGTGTTATGGAAGAAGAACACTTTAACGAAAATAAAGGAAAATTTGATTTTACACAAAAGCGAGTTGAAGAATTTAAGAAATTCACAGGACTTGATGATAATGAACTTGATGGAAGAGTTTGTTTGGATGCAGGATGTGGTCCTGGAAGATGGACATATGCGATGCAACAACTAGGTGCAAAGAAAGTAGATAGTTTTGATATAAGTTCTGAAGCAATAAATCGTTGTAAGGAAATTAACCCTAATGCATATACAGGTAGTATTTTAGATCTTAAACCTAACCCTGTTTACGATTTTGTTTTATCATGGGGTGTATTACACCATAATAGAAACACGCGAGAAGCTTTTGCAAAAGTTTCTTCACAAGTAAAGAAAGAAGGTATGTTACACATAATGGTGTATAATAAAAAATATGATCATGAATATGACGGATATAGAGGAGATACATCAATTGAAAAACACAAGGAATGGGAAAAATTATCATTTGAAGAAAAAATTAAAATTTGTGAAAATAAAGTTAAAACAATAGGAGGGGACGTCCATGGATGGTTTGACGCGTTTAATCCAGAAGTTAATTTGAGCTTTACACCTGAGGAAGTAAAGAAATGGTTTAAGGAAGAAGGATTTGGCAAGATAAAATTAAGGGTTAAAACTTATTTTAATTCTATTCCTACATCACAAGTTAATATGAATGGGATAAAATCTTAACACAAAATATCAGAATCTACTCTTATGCCAATTCTGGAAAAAATTCAGTAATCATTTTACATTCTTAGCATAATTATTATTCATTTTTTTAATTAAATCTAAAGTTTGATTATGGATAAGATCAAGATTAGGTATAACACAATGACCACCAATAAAACCAGGGTACATTTTTGGTCTATTTCCAAGAAACTTGTGTATTTCATCAGAGAATGACCACATTTCATCGTAATTTACATTGTATTGCTGTGCAATCATATTACTAAATTGTGCATAATTTATCAACCATCCTAAATATGATGTATCGCATATAATTTTTGCAAGTTCCAGTGTTTCAGGTTTTGACATTTGTTTAGTTTTAATTCCACAATTTTTCATTTTTTTTGAATAAGCCTTGATTGCCCATTGTTTTTTTGGTGCATTTTTTGATATAGCAAAAAATTTTGTGTATCGTTTTATGTCTTTCAGCATTCTTTTATGAACGCCTCTAGTTGCACTGTAAATAAGAGGTACGTCCAGTTTTTTCTGAATTTGTTTTATAGTTCCAGGACCAATAGTGCTATGTATTACGATACATTCGGGTTTGAATTTTTTATATAATTGAAGTAAATTGGATTCAAATTTTGATGATATAGGTATAGCAATGTGCAGAAATGAGGTTTTGAGGTTTTGGTATTTTTCAAATTTTCTTTTATTCATTAAACTAGGGTTTAAATCAAATCCTACAGTAATATTGTCTTTAGATAATAATTTTAAAATTGGTTTACCTACTTCGCCAATACCTACCACAACATCTTTTTTCATTGTTTGATTTTTTGAGTTTTATGTCATAAATTAATTTAGTGTAGTATTCCTACTCATTTCTTTTGTCATAAATATTCTATACCATATTTCAAAAGCTAATAATCCATAAAATTTGTTAATGTATCTAACGTCCAAATCACTTTTATCAATATATTTTTCAATCCAATCAGCGCGAATCCAATTTTCATCCACTATTCTTGAATTATTTAGATATTCTGAACAAATTTGATGGCCATGTGCTTTCCATAATTTTATCGGATCCACATTGAAACCTAATTTCTCGTTGGTAATTGTTGAATTAATATCAAATTTTGACAATAATTTCCTTAAGACTAATTTTCCGACATTGGTAGATTCATCATATTTTTGTACTTTTGGTATTCGTAGTGCATTTGATATCAAATCATTTGATAAAAGTGGTGATAATGATTTCATACCAAAATTCTCCAAAATCCTTGAATTTACTGGGCTAAAATTATAAAGTAATTTGCCATTATAATCTGCTAGAAAAACTTGTTCAAGTGGTGATAATGGATTATCGAAATAAGGAAGAAGAATTTTATGAATACCATCCCATGAAAATTTTGCATTAGAACCAAAAAGTGATTCTTGGTCTGGAACTCTGTCTCTTTCATGGCAAAGTAAGTAAGCTCGAACTTTTTCTAATGGTAACGAATCAGAGTTCACTAGAGACAAAAATTTTTGGTATCTGAAAGTGTATCCTCCAAATAATTCATCACCACCATCACCCGAAGCAAGAATTTTAGAGAGTGTTCTAGCTTTATTTACTACATAAAACCAATGCAAATCCCAAAATGGTAATTTAATAATACTAATTGCCTCAGGAAGATTTTGTAAGTAATTTTCTACATACAATACATGATGGTTTACTTCAAATTTCTCGGCTATTTCAGAAGCTTTTTTTGTTTCATCAATACTATCCGCAAATTTTATTGAAAGTGCATCTATTTCGATATCAGGAAATATCTTTCTAATCATTGCAAGTACAAGCGTTGAATCAACTCCGCCACTTAGCGCAATACTAATTTTTTCTGCCTTATAGGATTCGATAGTCCGGATGATATTTTTTTCAATTGATTTTTCAAAAAAATCAACTGTGGAAGAATTTTGTGAAGAAATATCCTCCCAAGTTTTTTTGGGAAAAATTGGAGTTATTGAAGGATCATATCTAAGAGTAAGAATATTCGTAATAGAATTTGATTTAGGTTCTAAAATTCTAGATTTTTCCTCTACCAATTCCTCTAAACACCAAGCCAGCTTTTTTAGCAGAAGTCACGTCTATTATCCCTCTCGTATCAACAAGTATTGGATATTTCATCTTAGAAAAAATTGATGGATCGATAAGACTGAATTCCTTGTGTGCAGTTATTATTATTGTAGCATCCACTTCTGAAATAACATCAGTAATCTTTCCTTCAACCTGTATTCCAAAAACATCATTTCCTATGTAAAATGGATCATAAATCAAAATTTTTGCCCCAAGGTTTTGTAATTTTTTGATTATATCTTCCGCAGGTGTTAATTGTATATCTTTTACATTTGCTTTGTATGATACACCTAAGATCAAAATTTTACTTTTATCAACTGGTTTATTTACCTCTTGGAATGCGTCAGTAACTAAATCAATTACATGATCAGACATCCTTTCGTTAATCTCTCTGCCAGATTTAACTAAGTCTAATTTAATGCCAAGTCTTTTCGCCATATTCAAAAACTGATAAGAATTGATTGGTAAACATGGTCCACCAACACCTGGTCCAGGCAAATGAATCTGAAAATTGTATTTTTTCTTTGCTGCTTCTAAAACTTCTAACGTATCTATACCTAGTTTATCAAACATAAGTGCTAATTCATTTACATAAGCAATATTTAGATCTCGAAAAACATTTGTAGTTAATTTTACTGCATTAGCAGTTTTACAATTAGGCATTTCAATTAGTTCCACAGAAAATACTTTACGATAAATTTCAGTAATAATTTTAGTTGTGCTTTCATTAATTCCTCCCACTAAACGAGGAAGATTGTTAAAGTCGTGTAGAATCTCTCCCGGATTAGCATTTTCAGGGCAAACACCAATGGTAAAATTTTCTCCAGCTTTTAATTTTCCAGTTTCATTAATAATTTCAACAAACTCATCCTCGATAAATCCTGGTTCTATAGTACTCTCAATAATAACTAATGAATCAGATCCTAAAATTTTACTCAATTGTTTCCCAACTATTCTTAATGCTGAATAATCAGGAATGTTATTTTCATCCATTGGTGTTGGTAATGATAAAAGAATTAGATCTGATTGTGGGACGGCATCATCTATTTTTGTTGTAGCTGAAAATCTTCCATCTTTTCTAACTTCGTTTAATAATTCTTCATGTCCAGGTTCATCTTTCAATGGAAAATTTCCATTATTGACTGAATCGACCAATTTCTCGTTAATATCTACTCCAATAGTTTGTAGTCCAGCTTTAGCGAATGATAATGCAGTTGGAAGGCCAATTCTTCCAATTCCAACGACGCAAACCTTCAATGATTTTTTATCTAATGATTGTTTAACATCATCAATATTACTCATATCTATTTTCTTGGAATTATTCAAATCTACTACCCTACTGAATGTAAATTGGGCTTTTTAAGAGCTAATATAATTTTGTACTATAATGATTTAATCTCAAAATTTAAAAACTGATTAAGTGAGAATCATAAATTATAACATGTCTGAAAATACCTGGAATTTCTCTATAAAACAAAAAGAAGAGGCGATAGCATATTATCATAAAAATGGTGTTGTAGGGTTTCATGATCTTCTTAATTCAGAAGATCTAAATTCAATTCTGGACGGAGTTGATGAGGCAATAAAAAATGGAGATTTAATATATAATGATGACAAATTTGAAGCTTATCAAAATGATATAATATTTTCTCATCCTATTTTAGAAAAATATGTTAAAGATAATCGAGTTGTTAGCATCACTAGGGAGTTATTAGGTAATCCAATAGAACTACAACACGCAAAATTTGCTGCAAAGCCTAAAAAAAATAAAACTATTGGTGGAATAAAATGGCATCAGGATTTCCCTTTTTTTCCACATACAAATTATGATCTCATTGCATGCTCGATTCATCTGGATGATGAAGAAATTGATTCTGGGCCATTGAAAGTTATTCCGCAGAGTCACGAACTTGGTGCTCTATCTCACTGTACTGATGGAAAATTCATGTACCATTGTACTGATGAAAAAAAAATTGACGATGATAAATCCACAGTTTTAAAATGTAATGCTGGCGATGTGACGTTCCACCATTGTTTGACACTTCATTCTTCTGAACCGAAAAAAAATAATAAAGATCGTAGATTAATTGTATTTGAATATAGAGCTCAAGACGCATTACAATTATCTGGAGCAATTTGGAAATCCAATGGTTATCAAGTAGAAGAAAACACCAATAATGGAAATGCTAGATTTCCAAACGGTCTTGTTATTGAAAACAGAGGTAATAATGGTAAACTGTTTGACATTTATGGAAAATTAAAACCGTCTGAACCAAAACAAAAAACATCGATTTCTTATGATGGTTAATTCAAAAAATTTAGTATTTTAAAATGAAAATTCTATTCATTTCCCCAACATTTTCTGGAGCGGGTGGTATAGGACCTCATGCATCCCGTCTTGCACAAAAACTTGGCCAAGAAGGTCATGATGTGGAATTGATGGATGTTCCACACATACCGATAAAAAATCTAAAAAATCCTAGTTTCTCAATATTTGGAACTTTCAAGGCACTGGCTAATTCAAAAACTTATGATGTTGTTCACGCATGGAATGTTCCATCCGCATTTATAATGAAACACATAAAGGCAAAAAAGAAAATACTGTCAGTTCATGGTGTTTATTCCCAACAGGTAAAAATGCTACATTCGAAATTAACAAGTAATATAGTTACTTCAAAGGAAAATCAAGTTTTGGATTATGCTGATGTTTTGACGACTGATTCAAAAACCGTCCAATTGGAATATAAGAAAAAATTAGGGAAAAATTTTGAGTATATTCCTGCTCCTTTAGATCCAAAAAGATTTGTAGATATTCCAGATATGAAAAAAAATCTTAAACAAGTTGTATATCTTGGACGAGATAGTTTTGAAAAAGGAATAGACATTCTTAAAAAAATTGAGCCTAATATCGATGGCAATGTAAAATATTGTACGTCACTTGAATGGCACAAAGCCATGGAGATACTAAAATCATCTCAAATTTTGGTCCTCCCATCAAGAATTGAGAGTGTTCCTCAATCTATTCTTGAAGCATTCTATCTGAAAATTCCTGTTATTGCAACAGATGTTGGTGGTGTTCATGAGCTTGTTAGTAATGATAAAACTGGTTTACTAGTAACACCAAATAATTCTAAAGAACTGCTTGAAAAGGTAAACTATCTTTTAAATGATATTGAACTTTGTAATAGACTTGCGAATAATGCTCATGAATTTGTGATGAAGAATTTTAGTTGGGAAGTATTACTGCCTAAATATATTGAACTTTATGAAAATTAATGATAGGTATTTTATTAAATAGTTATATCGTGATTTTATAATGAAACTTTCAATTTTAGATTACATAGTTTGCCCAACTTGTCATTCTAATTTTAAAATTAATATTAAATCAAAAATGAAAACTGAGATTAAAGAAGGTACATTAATTTGTATAAAATCTAATCATAAATTTAAAATTTCTAAAGGTATTCCTAGATTTGTTGTTGACACGACAAAAGATTTTGTTAGAACAGAAATGGCATTTTCGGCAAAATGGAAGAGCCATCATAAAAATCATCATGCAAAAGATTGGATAGAATTTCAAAGAAAATGGTTTTTGGAAAGATTTGATTGGAAATCATTTGATATGTTTAAGAAATTTCTAAAATCTAAAAAATATATCCTAGATGCTGGAACTGGTATTGGTAACAGTGCAAATATGTTAGCGGTGAACAAATCATCTACTGTATTTGCATTAGATGCAAGTGATAGTATTGATTTTGCGTATAGAAAATATGGAAGAATTTCTAACATACATTTTGTTCAGGCAGATATACGTCAACTCCCATTTAAAAAATCATTTTTTGATTATATTTTTTCAGATCAAGTCTTACATCATACAAAAAACACAGCAACATCTTTCAAATATCTTACAAAGTTTTTGACAAAATCTGGGTTAATTTCAATTTACGTTTACAATAGGAAAGCTCCTATTCGTGAATATGTCGATGATTATATCAGAAAAAAAACCATTAAGATGTCGGTTGCAGAATGCACTGCATTTTCTAAAGATATAACATATCTTGGCAAGTCATTATCTAAATTAAGAAAGAAGATAACAATATCACGTGATATTCCATTATTGGGTATAAAAGCGGGTACGTATGATATACAGAGATTTGTATATTGGAATTTTTTGAAATGTTTTTGGGACGAATCGGATAATTTCCAAAGAAGTGTTGGAGTAAATTTTGATTGGTATTATCCAAAATTTGCTTATCGTCACACTGTATCAGAAGTTAAGAAGTGGTTCCGTGATACAAAATTAAAAATTATAACATTAAAAGAAGTTGAAAGTGGAATTAGTGCAACTGGAATAAGACGTTAATTATCTATATACGTACTTTCTCATTTCCTAGCTAAAATATGTGCAGATGTTGTAGTAAAATCTTCTTCAGATATATTCTTAAATTTTTTTGTTAAATTAGCGCGTCTAATTGTACCAGTATATGTATCAGAAGAGAAAGTTTTCACCGGTAGTACCGATATTATTTTGAAACCCGCATCTTGTGCAGCTTCAAGATGTTTTGAAAGAGGTTCTCTATTAATAAGATATGGCCTATTACCTTTGATTAATTTCCAAGTTAAATCTGAAAATGACCAATGCCCATTCCACTCATCTGACAAACCGTGACTTTCAAAATCAATTTGGTTTGAAATACATCCACCTTTTTTTACCCATCTATACATCGACTCGTATGTATGATTTAGATCCCTAACATGTTCCAAAACTGCTTGTGAAAATACCACATCCACAGAATCATTTTCAATAATTTTAGGATCGTTCCATGGACACATGTATTGTATAGAATTTTTCTTTTTTTCCATATCTACAAGTTCACTTCTTAAATATTCTATTCTCGATTTATCTAGAAGCTTTTCAAGATCGTTATTTGTAAATATCTCAGATGGAAAATTGTAAGAAGATAAACGTGGTAAAACTAGTGGGAATTCATTATCATCTGGAATAGTAGAATGTTTAGCAAAAAGTGTGACCAGTTCATCAAATACTGAAATATTATTTTTAATGTTAGTATGTTCCACAACATCTAATGCATAGAATTTTTTGGCGCCACAAACAAGTCCAGCTAAACCAGTACCGATAGAATCTCCTGGACCAAGTTCTGCAATGGTATTAGGTATTTTTGTAAATCCATTTTTATAAAGAATTGATAAATGTCTAAGCCAAATTGTATAACAATATCTAGCTAAATCATCTACTGTATTTGCATGAAATGATACTCCTCCCGGAACATAGCTTTTGAACCCACCTAGTATCTTACGAATAGTTTTCTTATTCATTTCAAGTATGATTGTACTATTTTAATAAAATTTTTTGCTACTACATTCAAGTTAAATGTCTCATCGATAAATTTATGACCATTCTCTCCCATATCTTTGGCAAGTGTTTTGTCTTCAAGTAGTAATCTAATTTTTGCAATTAATTGTTCATGATTTCCTTTTTCTACTAAAAATCCTGTTTTGCCATCTACCATCATTTCAGGATTTCCACCTACATTCGTTGCAATGACAGGCTTTTTCATTAGCTGTGCTTCTTTTAGAGACAGTGATGCTAAATCCATTCCTGTCACCAACGCATAAACATCAATTTCACTAAAAAATTCTCTTACTTTATCTGGATATTCTAAACGTCCTAAGAAATGAAAATTTTCATATGTGTTTAGTTCTGATAGTATTCTATCCTGAAGTGGTCCACCTCCTGCCCAGTAGAAATTTACGTCAGGCATTCTAGCTAAAACTTTTTTTAATATTAACATCTCTGATGTCTTTCCCCACCAATTTGAATTTTGTAATAAACCAATGCATGGATGTTTTAGCTTCATTCCTTCTACCTGGTACCAATTAGAAGAATCTATTCCCTCAAAATAAACATCAGTTGTTTGATCTGGGACATGCTCATTAGTAATTTTTTCGAGATATTTGCAAATAGGCAGGATTAATGTTGCATCTTTAAAAATTCTTTTAGCAATTTTATCCCATTTCCAAAGAGCAATTCGTTTGTAAAATGGTTTGTAAATTGTTTTTTTATACCAATAAAGTTCTGACCAATAATGACCACGTAAAAGAACAAAAAGTGGAATATTTGCTTCTAGCGCAGCAATACCAAAATGTCGTTGCCTGTCAATAAAAATTGCATCTGGTTTGAATTCATCTATTA
>Ga0066366_10000308_pt1 | contig 12080 bp, 11 predicted proteins | sample Knorr_S7_td_250__FD_77334 | JGI IMG/M metagenome (GOLD analysis project Ga0066366, IMG submission 77334) | Marine microbial communities from Southern Atlantic Ocean transect - Knorr_S7_td_250_ad_252m_LV_B | ecosystem: Environmental > Aquatic > Marine > Oceanic | place: Atlantic Ocean...
ATTTTTATTTAAGTGGTTAATTGTAATTTTTTTTACATTTTCATAATTTATATCTAAAATTTTTGTTTCTAACCAATCTTGTTCAACAGATGACATCTCCAATCTTCCAGAGGTTAGCCATGTTGCTTTATCATTTATTTTTTTTATATAAACCCCGTTTTTTTTCTTTTTTCCAAGAACAAACTCGATTATTTTTTCACTATTATAATCAAATATTGTTATGAGTTTAGAATCTCCGTCATCATTTTTTGGATAATCAAGATCTAATCGTGAATATAACGATTCCTGTTCCGTTTTTTTTTCAAAAAATCGTAATTCTGTGATCTGAATTAAATTTTTTCTTACTGTTTCGTTCTTTGCTTTATAGCTAGATTTTGATGACATGTACCAATTGTTATCTTCATTTTTAAGAATTGTTATTTTTTTTTTACTATTATCAATATTTATTTCTTTAATATTATTTAATTGTTTCTGTGTCTCCTTAAAAATTAATTCTCCTTTTTTTATAAATGTTTCATACCTTGGTTGAATTAAATATGAAATAAATGCTAAAGAAAATAACGTGACAGTTGTAAGAATTAAATATGTAAAGTTTCTATTTGACATTTTTTTTAATCTGTTTCTCTTACAATATGTTTTTGATGTCTTTTTCTTCTTTCAATAAAACCCAAGACTAAAGAAATAATAATTAATAATATTGGTACAAAAAAAATGTTAAAAAATTTTAGCGTACTATCGAGTTTTTCTATATCTTTTCTTAATGCATTTTGTACTTTTCTAAGTTCTGATCTAACTAAAATCATTTCTTCTCTAAATTTATCAATTTCCAAAGCTTCTTTTTCTGTCAAAAGAGTCTTTTCTTTTTCTTCTCCTGATCCTTTTTGTATATCTTCTAATTCATTTTCATAATTTCTTAATTTCTCAAGAAGTTCTTGTTCTTTTGCTCTAAATCTTTGTTCAGCTTCTTTTTGTATTTTCTCAACTTTTGTAAATGGCGTTGAAGTTGCGCCTTTTCCTCTTAATCCTATTAAATCCTCTGTCCCATTTAAATATTCAAGTATATTAACTGTAAAATCAGCGTTATTCGCAATAGGAGTAACTCCTCCTGATTGTTCATATTTAAGCCAAAATTCATCGTATAACATATCTGCATCTGCAACTACAACTAATGTAGATGGTTTAATAGACTCGTTAATATGTTCATTTTTATCAAAATCATCTTTTCTACCTGTGTCAGGAGGACCGTCTGGAAAATTTGAAATAAAATTTCCCTTTATTTCAGCAGCCAAAGTTAGCTCTTCATTTGATGGGGAAAAATTTCTTAACAAAGTAGTTGGATCTGGTGTAAATCTAACATCATCTGCATTAATTTGCATTGATTGAGTTGTGCTCCAAACTAATCTTCTGAAGTTAATATTCTCATTATTTCCATTGTTCTTAAGGAAGCCACTTGTAGCAAAAGTTAATCTTTGAACTTCAGAAGTTACTTGATGAGTATCGTCCATGTGATCCTTTTTAATATCTAACCAAGCAAGATAATCTGTAACAGATGGTTGATCAGAAGCACCTATCTCAACTCTTCTAGCAGAAAGCAAATCTCCAACAACTTTATTTTCTACTAATTCTATACCCCATTTATTCAAAAGTTGGCTCAAATTAGATTCATTGCTACCTTCTTCTATTTGATTTTTATCAGGAGAAAAACTTTCTGTTTCTGAATTAGGATCAATGAAAATAAGAAGTTTTCCTCCTCTTAATACAAATTGATCAATTGTATACATTAATCTTTCTGAAATACTTTTTGGATGAACTAACATTAATAAGTTAAGTCCCTCAGGTAAAGATTTTGTTTTTTCATGAACTCTCTTAATTTCAAAAAATTCCTTCATTTGATTATAAACAGCCCAAGGAGGTGCTGTCGCTGCATCTTGAGTTTTTGCTAAAGGATTAAAAGTACCTAGCATAGGTAAATCAGTATACAAGCCAACTGTTCTTCTGTTTGGATTTGCTAGATTTGTAACTATTTTACTTAAATCATATTCTAAAAAAGGACTTCGGTCAGGTTGAAAAAAAATGATTTTTTCTTCATCATCAGTGCTGTTAGTTGCTATTAATCCAAAGTATCCGTAAACACCCGACATTATTTCTGCGCCTTGCAAGCCATATTCAACAGCCTTATCTTCTTCATTTGAGAAAGGTTTTGGATTAAAAATTTTTAATTTAATCTTGTTATTAGATAATAATACGTACTGTTCTAATACTTCTTGTACTCTCGCATAATAATTTTGGTAAACAGGATTAATATCTCCAATCTGTTTTGTATAAAATAATTTAAAATCTAGTGGTTCATTAATAGATTTTAAAATTTTTTTTGTTCCATCAGATAGCGTGTATACTTCGGAATTTGTTAAATCAAACCTTAAGTTCTTAAAAAAATTCTTATTTAAAACATTAAATGAAATAAAAGAAATAATTGCTAATAAGACAATGAAAGAAAACTTTTGTTCTTTATTTATAATTTTTTTTAACATTACAATTTAATTAAATTTTTTAAACTCAACTACAACAACATTCAAAAAAAGCCAAAATACAATAACGCTTAAATAAAAAAGAAAATCTCTTATTTCTATAACTCCTTTAGTAATAGACTCAAAATGTACTAAAAAACTCATCGAAGAAATTGTATTTACTAAAAATTCAGGAGCCCATACTTTAAAAAAATTTAATACTATATCTACCCCACTCATGGTAAAAATAAAACAAACCGTTGCTGCTATTACAAACGCTATAACTTGATTTTTAGTAATAGCGGAAATACAAGATCCAATAGATAGATAAGCTCCTGACATAAATAAACTACCCACATATCCTGCTAAAATAACTCCATTATCTGGTTGTCCTAAATAATTTACTGTTATCCAAATTGGAAATGTTAAAACTAAAGCAATAAATATAAAGATCCAAGCTGCAAAAAACTTTCCAATTACTGCCTGTGTAGTTGTTAGAGGAAGCGTCATTAACAACTCTATTGTACCTGTCTTTCGTTCCTCAGCCCATAATCGCATAGTAACTGCGGGTATTAACAAAATATAGACCCAAGGATGGAAAGCAAAAAAAGCATTCAAATCTGCTTGTCCTCTGGCAAAGAAATTTCCTAAATAGAAGGTAAAAGAACCAATGAGTGTTAAAAAAATTACTATAAAAACATATGCTAGAGGTGTAGAAAAATAACTAGCTAATTCTCTTTTTACTATATTTAAAAGGACAGTCATAAGTTATAATTATTTACTTAATGTAATTTCTCTAAAAATGTTATCTAAGTTCTTGTTTTTATATATTTTTTTTAACTCACTAGGTTTTTTATCAATAATTTTTTTTCCTTTAGCTATAATACAAGCGCGAGAGCATACAGCATCAACTTCCTCTAATATATGTGTCGAAATTATTATTGCTTTTTCTTTACCCATTTCATTTATCAAGTTTCTTACATGATGTTTTTGGTTAGGATCAAGTCCATCTGTTGGTTCGTCTAAAACTAAAATTTCCGGATTATGAATTAAGGCTTGCGCTAAACCAACTCTTCTTTTGTATCCTTTAGATAAAGTGTCAATTGGTTGATTAACTACATCTGTTATTTGTGTTTTAACAACAACGCTATCTAGTGCTTTTTTAAATTCTTTTGAACTCATCCCTCTTATATGCGCAACAAATTTTAACATATTTATTGGCGTCATATCTCCATATAAAGGCGCTCCTTCGGGAAGATACCCTATTAATTTTTTACACTCTATTGGATTAGTTTCAACATTCATTCCTTTAACTTCTATAAATCCTTCTGTAGGTTTTATAAAACCAGTAATCATTTTCATAGTAGTTGATTTTCCTGCTCCATTAGGACCAAGAAATCCAAGAACTTCCCCTTTTTTAACACTCATTGTAAGATTGTTAACGGCTACAAATTCATCAAACTTTTTTGTTATATTAGTAATAGAAATCATTTTTTTGTATTCACTTAATAAGCCATAGATGGAACTTTAATTTTTTTTATTTTAACAATTCTTTTTTTATAAACTTTTTTTGTTTTTTTTGTATCTAATTTTTCTTTATTATTTATTATTAATTTTTCTTTAAAAACTTCCTGACAAATCTGTTTTAATTTTAATGTTCTAGCTAAAGAGCAATCTTTTTTAAACATATAAGAAAGAGCGTGGTCAGTAGTAGTTTTATCTGTAGTAACATAAGAAAGAAAATCAGCGCTATTTTTTGAATAATTTAAACTATCAATGATGCTTTGTAAAGAAATTGAACAACTATTTAAAAATAAAAAAGATAATAAAATAAATATTTTAAAGCTTAATTTCATTATTATTTTGTCTCAAAAAAATATAACTGCTTCCCATTTTTTAAATCATAAACAATTATTTGATATTCCTCGTTTAATTTAATAATTAATATTAATTTGTCATCCGAAATATTAGCATTAACTATTTCGCTATTTTCAGTTATTTTTAATTCATTTAATACTTTTTTCTCAGGAAAAACCAAAGTTTGTTTTGAAAAAACTCTATCATATATAATATAAATGACCCCAGCTGTGCCAAAAAAAATTAGCAAACCCATAAGAATTACTATAAATTTTAAATATTTCATAAATTTATTTAAATGTGTTTTAAAAATATAAGAATTTTTTACGAAGATAAAGACTTAATTGTAATTGATAAACCAAGTGGTTTAACAGTTCATCCTGGTGCTGGGCAAAAAACATCAACATTAGTAGATTTTCTAGTTAATAAATATGGAAAAAAATTATCCAATTTATCTGGAATAGATAGGCCTGGAATAGTTCATAGACTAGATAAAGATACAAGTGGTTTATTATTAATTGCTAGAAATAACAAAACTCATAAATTGTTACAAGATATGTTTAAAAAAAGAGAAATTAATCGTTTATATTACGCTATTGTTTGGGGGTTATTACAAAAAAATAGCGGTAGCTTTACAATGAATATTGGAAGAAACCCAAAAAATAGAAAGAAATTTTCTATTTTTCAAAATGGTGGGAAAAATGCAGTAACAAAGTACAAAGTAAAAAAAAACTTCTCTAACGTAGCGTCATTAATTGAATGTAAATTATTAACAGGAAGAACTCACCAAATAAGAGTACATCTTTCTAGTTCAGGAAATTCTATTATAGGAGATAAGAAGTATGGAAAAAATAAATCAAAATTAATAAAAAATGTGGATAAATCTATAGCAAATTATATAATTTCCTTCAAAAGACAGGCATTACATGCCTATTTTTTAAGCTTCATTCATCCTATAAAAAAAGAGGAAATAAGAATTATTTCTAAATTACCTAGTGATTTCAATAATTTAGTTAACAAACTAAAATCAATTTAATCTCTTGACAAGTATCGTATAATTATGAGAAACTGTGGATAAGTGATAAAATAAATATTATATAATAGAATCGTTATATAACTATCGGATTCTATTAATCTTTTAAAGGTAATATATATGACAGCTATTTTTAAACACTTACCAAGAATCACTTCAGAAAACGGTCTAAGTAGATATTTACAAGAAATAAGAAAATATCCTCTTTTAGAACCTAAGTATGAAAGAGATTTAGCTATGAAATGGACAAATAAACAAGATATTGAATCAGCTCATATTCTAGTTACAAGTCACTTAAGATTAGTTGCAAAAATTGCAATGGGTTATAAAGGTTATGGGCTTCCAATAAACGAGTTAATCTCTGAAGGAAATATTGGTATGTTGGAATCAATAAAAAGATTTGATTATAAAAAAGGATTTAGACTAGCTACTTATGCAATGTGGTGGATAAGAGCATCTATACAGGAATATATTTTACACAGTTGGTCTTTAGTTAAAATGGGCACAACTGCTGCACAAAAAAAATTATTTTTTAATTTAAGAAAAATTAAATCGAGCTTAAGAGCATATGAAGAAGGTGATATGTTGCCTGAAAATGTTAATAAGATAGCAAAAAACTTAAATGTTTCAAAAAAAGAAGTAACAGAAATGAATAGAAGATTGGCTGGCCCAGATCATTCACTTAACGCTCCTTTAAAGGAGGATGGAGAAGGAGAATGGCAAGATTGGTTGGTTGATAGTTCTCCAACTCAAGAATATACAATATCAAACTCTCAAGAGTTAAATCAAAGAAAAGATTTGCTTGATGAAGCTATAAATGTTTTAAGTCCAAGAGAAAAATACATAATGGTTCAAAGAAGACTGAAAGATAAACCAAAAACTCTAGAAGATCTAAGTAATCATTATAAAATATCAAGAGAAAGAGTTAGGCAGATTGAAGTAAGAGCAATGGAAAAACTAAAAAAATCTGTAAAAAACTTATTAATTAAAAGAAATCTTGAAAGAGAAGAAATTACAGCTTTCTAAGTTTAATCTATCTTTCTTAAATTGATAATATCGTTTCTATCAGGTCCGTTAGATAAAAAAACTATTGGAATATTTATTAATTTCTCAATAATTTTAATAAATTCTTGTGCTTTTTTAGGAAGAGATTTTTTATTTTTTATACCGGTAGTATTCGCACACCACCCATCTACTGTTAAATAAACAGGTTTAACATTGTTTAAAGTTTTATTTGAACTAGGCATAAAGTGAATTTTTTTTCTTCCAACTTTATATTGATAGCAAATTTTTATTTTTTTAAAATCGTCTAGCACATCAATTTTTGTTAGTGCTACAGAATCAATGCCTGCAATTTGAATAGCTTTTCTACATTGAACAACATCAAACCACCCGCATCTTCTTGGTCTATTGGTAACACTTCCAAATTCGTTTCCATTTTTTGCAATTTTTAATCCTATTTTAGATTTAATCTCAGTTGGAAAAGGTCCTTCACCAACTCTTGTTGTATATGATTTTAAAACGCCTAGTATGTGACCAATTTTAGATGGTTTTATTCCTATACTTGAGGCTGCTGTAGCTGGAATAGTGTTGCTTGAAGTTACAAATGGAAAAGTTCCGTGATCTATATCCAGCATTAATCCTTGCGCACCTTCAAATAGTAACTTTTTTTTAAAAAAAAATTTACTATTAATAAACTCACTTACATCTATAGAAAATGGTAATATTTTTTTTCTTAATGAAATTAATAACTTAAAAGTTTTGTTGAATGAGATTCTTTTTTCTGAGAAATTTTTTAAAAAAATATTATGAAAATCTATTAAGTTTCTTAATCTAGTTTTAAGAACACTTATATCTTCTAAGTCATATATCTTCAAACCTCTTCTAGCAATTTTATCTTCATAGCAAGGGCCTATTCCTCTTCCCGTAGTTCCAATCTTCTTTTTTGATAATTTTTTTTCTCTAACTTGATCAATGATAGAATGTAAAGGTAATAATATTGAAGCGTTATTTGCTATTTTTAGATTTCTTTTAGATATTTTTATTTTTCTTTTTCTTAATAAACCTATCTCTTTTAAAAAATGGACAGGATCTATAACTACACTACTGCCAATTATACACAATTTATTTCTAATTAATCCTGATGGCAGAATACTTAATATAAATTTATCTTTACCTATAACAATTGTATGACCAGCATTATGACCGCCTTGAAATCTTAATACTACATCAAATTTACTACACAAGTGATCTACAATTTTACCTTTTCCTTCGTCTCCCCATTGCGCACCAACTATTGTAATATTCTTCATTTTAATGGTTTAATCTTATTTTTTTTAAATATAAATTTACAGTTATGTAATTTAGCAATTTTTTTATCATTATCACTGTCAATATTCTGAATTGTAATCCACCCCTTTTTTCTTAATTTTGGTAAATTTTTATCAAAAATACTTTCAAAAGATACTAGAAGTTTTTTTTTTCTATATTTAGAAATATTCTTTAATTCTAAGAACTGATTTAGAAAAAAAGTTGCTCCTACAGCGTCTTTATTTTTTGAAGTTACATAACGCCCTCCTCTGCATACTTCTTTACTAGAATTTAAACAGAAAATACTAAATGTTACTCCTGTATAATATTCAAATCCTCTGTGGTCTAATAAATCTATTGAAACTTTATAATCATCAGAATTCTTTTTTTCTAATAAAGAACAAATTTTTATAAAATCTTTTATAATCTTTTTAGCATTATTCCCAAATTTTATTTTTTTAATTCTTTTTAGATTTTTTTTTAATGAGCCTGAAGAATCAATTATTTCATTTAAAACTTTAAATAATTTAAGATCATAATTATAAATTTCTTTGATATTCTTTTTTGCAACAAGTTTTCTTAAATTAATTCTTTTAGCTGAAGAAACTTTAAAATCATCAAATATTTTTTCTAGTATTACAGGAGCATTAATATCTAAGCTAATTTTTTTAAAATTAATCTTTTTTAAGGAATCTAAACTTAAATTAATTACTTCAAGGTCGGCTAACAATTTTTTTGAACCTATAATTTCAACTCCAGCCTGTTTAAATTGTCTATCAGATGATAATTTTGGTTTATCCGCTCTAAAAACGTCTCCGAAATAACATAATCTCAATGGCTTTGGTAAGCTAAAAAGTCTATCTTCAGCTATTCTAGCTAATTGACTCGTTATATCAGGCCTTAATGATACTTTTTCTTTTGTTAATGGATCAAAAAAAGATAAGGTTTTTTTATTTAATAATTTATTTTTTACATCAGATAAAGTTTTTTCATATTCAATTATTGGTGGATCTATAAATGAGTAGCCCCATGATTCAAAATTTTCTAATAATTTTCTTCCATATTCAAATTGAAGATTTGCTTCGTTTGTTAAAATGTCTCTAAAACCTATGGGAAGTAAATTTTTTTTCTGATTCATACATTATATGTTATAATAATTCAAAAAATTATTACTACTATTTTAATGTCTCTTAGGGGAGCATGAGTAGCTGAGAAATAACCCTTAAGACCTGAACTAAATAATATTAGCGGAGGGAAAGAGACTATCCTTCCCGATATTAATTAAAACTAATGGATAAGAGAATAAATAATAAAAAAAGAAATATTACAATTGGTCCGTTTCCTTCATCAAAAAAAATTTATTTAAAAGGAAAAATTTTTTCTGATTTAAAAATTCCGATTAGACAAATTAACTTATCTAAAGAAGCAAAACCTAATAAAATTTATATTTATGATAGCTCAGGTGTCTATACCGAATCTAAAAATAATAATGATTTTAATATAAATTTAGGATTAAAAAAAAATAGAAAAAAATGGATAAATAAAAACAAATCTATAATTAAATACAGAGGTCGTAAAGTAAGTTATAAAGATAATGGTTTTAAAAAAAATAATGAAAAAATTCTAGAAATTTTTAAAAAAAAGAAGAATGTTTTTAAGTCAAAAAAAAATAAATGCATTACTCAACTTTACTATGCAAAAAAAGGAATTTTTACTCCTGAAATGGAGTATGTTGCTATAAGAGAAAATGAATTTAGAAAAGAAAATAAAAAAAAAATTGAGAAAAATAAATTTCCTCAAGCAATAACTCCTAAATATGTTATGGATGAAATAGCAAGGGGACGAGCAATTATTCCATCAAATATTAATCATACAGAACTAGAACCCATGATAATTGGTAAAAATTTTTATGTTAAAATTAATGCTAATATTGGTAATTCTGCTATTACTTCTGATGCAATTAATGAAGTAGAAAAAATGGTGTGGGCAATTAGATGGGGTGCGGACACTATAATGGACTTATCTACTGGAAAAAATATTCATAATATTAGAGAATATATTATAAGAAATTGCCCTGTGCCTGTTGGCACAGTCCCGATTTATCAAGCCTTAGAAAAAGTAGAAACACCCGAAGATTTAACATGGGATGTATACAAAGATACTTTGATTGAACAAGCAGAACAAGGTGTAGACTATTTTACAATTCATGCGGGCGTACGATTGCAACATGTTCCTTTAACCTCTAAAAGAACAACTGGAATTGTTTCACGTGGCGGTTCTATAATGGCAAAATGGTGCTTAGCTCACCACAAAGAAAATTTTTTATATACTAAATTTAAAGAAATATGTGAAATTATGAGAAGTTATGATGTTTCTTTTTCATTAGGAGATGGTTTGAGACCAGGTTCTATAGCAGATGCAAATGATAAAGCACAATTTGCTGAGCTTGAAACATTGGGGGAATTGAACAAAATTGCATATAAAATGGATTGCCAAGTTATGATCGAAGGACCAGGACATATTCCAATACATTTGATTAAAGAGAATGTTACAAAGCAAGAAAATTTATGTAACGAAGCCCCCTTTTACACTTTAGGTCCTTTGACTACTGATATTGCTCCTGCTTATGATCATATAACAAGCGCCATTGGAGCGGCAATGATTGGATGGTATGGTACTGCAATGTTGTGTTATGTAACTCCAAAAGAACATTTAGGGCTACCAGATAAAGATGATGTAAAAGAAGGTGTTATTTCTTATAAAATAGCTGCTCACGCTGCTGATCTAGCTAAAGGACATCCAGGTGCAAAAATTAGAGATGACGCATTAAGTCAAGCTAGATTTGAGTTTAGGTGGGAAGATCAATTTAATTTATCTTTAGATCCAGAAAAAGCAAAATTATTCCATGATGAAACATTGCCATCCGAGGGAGCCAAAGTTGCTCAATTTTGTTCTATGTGTGGCCCTAAGTTTTGTTCTATGCATATAACTCATGACATCAGAAATTATGTAAAAAAAGGAATGAAGGACATGTCTAAAAAATATTTAGATCTTAATAAAAATAAAATTTCTAAAAAAATTAAAATAATAAAAAATAGGATTTAAGCGGACTGTTTTATATGAAGTCTAGTTTAGAAAAAAAAATTATTAATAATCAAGACTTCAAATCTCTAGTTAAGAAAAGATCTTTTATTAGTTGGTTACTATCAGCGATTACACTTTTAACTTACTTTTGTTTTATTCTTCTAGTTGCTTTCTTCCCAGAAGTGCTAGGACTTAAAATATCAGAAGAATCAATCATAACAATTGGAATTCCCATTGGAGTTTCTATTATACTTTTAGCTTTTGCATCAACAGGAATCTACGTCTTTATAGCAAATCGTGAATTTGATAAAACTGAAAAAAAAATTCTAAAAAAAAATAAATGACAAATTATCCTGCTATAACAATGTTTTTCATATTTGTTTTCGCAACTCTTATGATTACCTACTGGGCTGCGAAAAGAACTAAGTCCCGTTCCCATTTTTACGCTGCAGGAGGAAAAATTACTAGTCTTCAAAATGGTCTGGCTATTGCTGGTGACTATATGTCTGCTGCATCTTTTTTAGGTATTTCCGGCCTTGTTTATCTTTCAGGTTATGATGGACTTATTTATTCGATTGGATTTCTTGTAGGATGGCCAATTATACTATTTTTACTGGCTGAACGACTACGCAATTTAGGAGACTATACATTTGCTGACGCCACCTCACATCGTCTTGATCAAATTAAAATAAGATCTCTTGCTGCATGCGGATCATTGATAACTGTTGCATTATATCTAATCGCGCAAATGGTTGGAGCAGGAAAACTAATTCAATTACTATTTGGCCTACCCTATGAATTTGCTGTTGTTATAGTTGGTGTCTTGATGATTTTATATGTAAGCTTTGGTGGCATGTTAGCAACAACATGGGTTCAAATTATTAAAGCTGTATTGCTTTTATCAGGTGCAACATTTATGGCAATCGCAGTTATGTGGACTACTGGTTTCAGTTTCGAGACACTATTTGAAAAAGCGGTGAGTGTTCATCCTCAAAATTATTCTATTATGCAACCAGGTGGTCTAGTATCAGATCCTATTTCAGCAATATCTTTAGGAATAGCTCTTATGTTTGGAACAGCGGGACTTCCTCATATTTTAATGCGCTTTTTTACTGTTAAAGATGCAAAAGATGCACGTAAATCTGTTTTTTTTGCAACAGGTTTTATTGGTTATTTCTACATATTAACTTTCATAATAGGTTTTGGAGCCATTATGTTAATTTCAACAAATCCTGAATTCTTGAACGCAAATGGTGGGTTGATAGGAGGAAATAATATGGCTGCAATAC
>Ga0066366_10000328_pt1 | contig 11783 bp, 10 predicted proteins | sample Knorr_S7_td_250__FD_77334 | JGI IMG/M metagenome (GOLD analysis project Ga0066366, IMG submission 77334) | Marine microbial communities from Southern Atlantic Ocean transect - Knorr_S7_td_250_ad_252m_LV_B | ecosystem: Environmental > Aquatic > Marine > Oceanic | place: Atlantic Ocean...
AAATCAAACTAAAAATCCAACTACTTAAATTTAAAAAGTGAAAAAATGAAAATAATTTGTTAAAAAATTAAATAAATTACCAGCAACAAACTGCTGATACTATTTTATAAGAATAGTAAATAAAAAACCCACTTTATTTTGTGGGTTTTTTTGTTTGTAGTCCCAAGGGGAATCGAACCCCTGTTTCATGGATGAAAACCATGTGTCCTAACCCCTAGACGATGGGACCAAATACGAATGCAAATATATTAGTACCCTTATGATTTCAAAAAAAAATTAAATAAAATAAATAAGTAATATCATAAAAATTTGAATTAAATGGATTCGTATATACTTTTACTGAAGATTTAATAAATAACAATGAATAAAATCAAGATAGGAATAAACGGATTTGGTAGAATTGGAAGACTTGTTTTTAGAGCTGCATCAGAAAATAAAAACATACAAGTAGTAGGCATTAATGATTTAATTGATACTAACTATATGAGTTATTTGTTAAAATATGATACAACTCATAGTAAATTTGATGGTTCAATCTCTGTTAATGGAAACAATCTTGAAGTAAATGGTAAAAAAATAAGAGTTACCAATGAAAAAGATCCTTCAAAATTAAACTGGTCTGAAGTCGAAGCTGAATATGTTATAGAATCAACTGGACTATTTCTAACTAAAGATTCTGCAAAAGGTCATATCAAATCGGGAGCTAAAAAAGTAATCATGTCTGCCCCATCAAAAGATGATACTCCAATGTTTGTTATGGGAGTAAATAATAAACAATACACAAATGATATGGATTTTGTTTCAAACGCATCTTGTACAACAAATTGTCTAGCTCCTCTAGCAAAAGTATTACATGATAATTTTGGAATAGTTAATGGTCTTATGACTACTGTTCATGCAACAACTGCATCTCAAAAAATTGTGGACGGTCCATCAACAAAAGATTGGAGAGGTGGTAGAGCTGCATTTGCTAATATAATTCCTTCCTCTACTGGAGCTGCAAAAGCAGTAGGTAAAATAATACCAGAACTTGATGGAAAACTTACAGGAATGGCATTTAGAGTTCCTATAATTGATGTTTCAGTTATAGATCTTACTGTAAATCTAAAGTCATCTACTAACTATGAAAATATATGCTTAGCAATGAAAAATGCTTCAGAAAATGATCTTAAAGGAATTATGGGATATACTGAAGAAGATGTTGTTTCCACAGACTTTATAGGAGATTCTAGAACATCAATTTTTGATGCTGGAGCTGGCATAATGCTTAACGATAAGTTTGTTAAAGTCGTAAGTTGGTATGATAATGAATGGGGATACTCTTCAAAAATAGTTGAGTTAATTAAACATATGAATTCTGTCGATAACTAGATAATAGAAATACCCATATCCTTCATTTCTTTAAAAGCTGTCTCTGTTGTTTGAACAGAAATCCCTCTAACACAAGAACATAGTACTTTAGTCTTAAAACCTTCATTATAAGCATCAATAGAAGAATATTTGACACAATAATCTGTTGCTAACCCTACTATATCAACCTGATTAATATTACTTTTTTTAAGAAAATTAGATAAGCCTGTAGATCTAATTTTTCCATTATCATAAAATCCACTATAGCTGTCTATATCAGAATCAACTCCCTTATAAAAGATTTTATGAATTTTATGAGAATTTAATTTTTTAGGAAATTCTGATCCTTTAGAATCTTTAATACAATGATCTGGCCATAACATTTGATCTAAATTATTAATTTTAATTATTTGACCGACATTTTTATTTTTATGATTGGAAGCAAAGCTAATATGATCCTTTGGATGCCAGTCCTTAGTTGCAACAACTATATTATAATTATCCATAATAGAATTGACATTATCTATTATTTCATCTCCCTTTGGTACTTCCAGTGATCCTCCTGACAAAAAATCATTCTGAATATCAATTAAAATCAATGCATTCATAATTTTCTCAAATTAAGAATCATATCATTTTTTTCATGATACAATTTCTTTTCTAGGCCTACTTTATATAAATGAGGATTATGTAACCTTTTAATTGAATTATCAATCTTATCTAATTCACTAGACAATAATTTTTTTATTTTTAAAATTGAAGGATTCTTATAAACAGGTTTACCATTTCTAAAAATTCTAACTAACAATTTAATATGTTTAATATTTTTTGAAAATCTCTTAACTTTAGTTGAATCATGAGGATGTATCATTGTAGAATTTGGATTTTTAATTAATTCATCTACGATCATATCACCATCATATTTTCCTTCATGAATATATCTATGTACCTGTAAAATACCTGGATTATTAATTTTAATTTTTTGCTCTGAAAGCTTAATCTTCTTAATCCAAGATTTATTTTCTTTAATTGCAGATAGTTTATATACAAGCCCAAGAGATGGATTGTCATATCCTGTTACAAGTCTGGTCCCTATTCCCCAAACTGTTACTTTAGATTTTTGTTGTTTTAAACTTGATAAAATAAATTCATCTATATCATTACTTGCAATAATTTTAACATCCTCAAAACCATTTTTATCAAGCAATTTTCTAGATTTTTTACTTAGATACGATAAATCTCCAGAATCAATTCTTATTCCTAATAATTTTTTATTTATTTTTTTTAATTCTCTACCAACTTCAATTGCTTTTTCTACTCCTTTAAGCGTGTCATAAGTATCAACAAGTAAAATACAATTATCAGGCATTACTTCAGAAAAAGATCTAAATGCTTCAATTTCAGAATCGTGAGATAAAATCCAGCTATGAGATTGTGTTCCACTTACTGGAATATTAAAAATTTTACCAGCCAAAACATTAGAAGTACTAGAACAACCCCCAATATATGAGGCTCTACTTGCTGCAAGAGCACCATCAATACCCTGAGCTCTTCTTAACCCAAACTCAAAGATTGGATCCCCAGAAGATACTACATTCATTCTACAAGCTTTAGTAGCAATAAGAGTTTGAAAATTTAAAATATTAACTATAGCTGATTCTATAAGCTGACACTGATACAATGGACCTTTAACTCTAAATATTGGCTCATTAGGAAATACCAATCTTCCCTCTTCTACTGCATCAACATCACATTTAAACTTAAAAGATTTTAAAAATTTTAAAAATTCATCATCAAAAATCTTTTTGTTATTACCTGCCTTAAGTTTTTTTAAATATTTTAAGTCATCATCAGTAAATTTGATATTTTTTAAAAAATCTATCACATATTCTAAACCACAAAACACAGCATATCCTGATTTAAACGGTCTCTCTCTAAAAAATACATTAAAACAAGCTTCTTTATTATGAATTTTTTTTTTCCAATAACCATACGTCATAGTCAACTGATAAAAATCAGTTAACAATGAAAGAGAGCCTCTATAAATTTTACTTATCATTACTATGTAAAGCTACATTAAAAACAACACCAAAAATAACAAGGAACATACCTAAATAAACCAAAAAAGTAAAAGATTCATTAAAGAAAAAATTACCAATAGCTATAACAAATAATATTTCCGTATAACTAACTATTGAAACTGTAGCAACCTTTTCATGTTGATAAGATCTAGTCATAAAATATTGAGCAAATTGAGTAAATATCCCTATAGAAATTAAAATGAAATAATCATATAAAGATGGGTGAACCCAATTAAAATAACTTATAATACCACCTATTGGAAAAGCTATCATTGGAAAATATATCATGAGCACCAATGAATGTTCTTTATCTCTTAAATATCTTATTATATTATAAGCAAAAGCTGCAAAAAGACTACCAGATGCACCTATAATTACACTTTCAATTGTTACTCTTGAATCAAATCCTTGAATCAATAAAATTCCTGAAAAAGCAACAAAAAGAAGAAACCATTGAAAAAAAGACATTTTTTCCTTTAAAACTAATACACCAACAATGCTTGTGAATAATGGAGTTAAATAGATTAAAGTTGAAGCAGTAGCCAATGGAATATTCTGAAGAATAATAAAATAAAGGTACAGACCAGCTGTACCACACAAACCTCTTAAAATAAGTAAAAATCTATTATTTCCAAAAATTGAAATACGTTTTCTTCTAAGTAAAAAAAAAGTTATAAAAAAAGATATAATGCATCGAAAAAATACAATTTCCATAGGAGGAATATGGGGTAGCATTTTTACGCCAATTTTAACAACCATAAAAAAAATGGTTGCAAAAAACATAAAGTATATTCCTCTACTCAATTTAATTTAATTCTACCATCTTTAATAGTATATGAATAATCTGATATTTTTAAAAAATCTTTATTATGAGTTACAATAACAAAAGTTTGATTATACTCTTTATTCAGCTTTTTAATCATTTTAATAAGATTTTGGGAGTTTTCAGAATCAAGATTTCCAGTGGGCTCATCTGCAAAAACTATATCTGGTGAATTAATCAAAGATCTAGCTATTGCAACTCTTTGCTGCTCTCCTCCTGATAATTCATTAGGTTTATGATTTAGACGATCAAATAAGTCAAGTTTTTCTAATATTTCTTTAGCTTTTATTTTAATTTTTTCTCTATCTGAACTTGAAATTAATGCAGGAATAGACACATTTTCTAAGACTGAAAATTCAGATAATAAATTATGAAATTGAAAAATAAATCCAATTTTTTTATTCCTAAAATTGGATAAATCATCACCTTTTAATTCATCAAGTTTTTTATTATCAAATAAAACTTTTCCATTAGTAGCTTTATCTAATGTGCTTAAGATATAAAGAAGAGTAGACTTTCCTGCACCAGATTTACCTACTATTGAAACTATTTTTCCTCTCTCAATTTCAATATTTATATCCTTTAAGACCTCTAGATTATCAAATGATTTATAAATATTTATTCCTGTTAACATAGAACAAATTTAAATAATTAAATACCTAACTCTTAATATTATATTATTTAACATTTGATATATATTTTAATATAGTATAGTTTCGTAACTGTTATGAATATACATGAATACCAAGCCAAAGAAATTCTAAAATCCTTCAATGTGAAAATACAAAATGGACATGTTATTTCTTCTCCAATTGAAGCTTTAAAAGCAGCTAAAAAAATGCAAAAAAATCTAAAATCTAAAATTTTTGTCTTAAAAGCACAAATTCATGCTGGAGGTAGAGGAAAAGGTGTAATAAAAGAAACAGGATCCAAAGGAGTCGTAATAGTAAAACACATAGATCAAATAAGGGAAAAAGCAAAAAATATACTTGGTGGAACTCTTGTAACACAACAGACTGGTGAAAAAGGAAAAGTAGTTAATAAATTATTAATTGCAGAAGATGTTTACTATCCAGGAAATTCTGAAATTAAAGAATATTATTTAGGAATATTACTAGATAGAGTAAAAGGTTGTAATGTTATAATGGCTTCTACAGAAGGAGGAGTAGAAATTGAAAAAGTAGCAGAAAAAACTCCTGAAAAAATAATAAAAGAATGGATTGATCCTAAAATTGGTCTTCAAATAAATCAAGTTAAAAAAATTGCATTTGCACTTAATTTAAAAGGAAATGCACAAAAAGAAATGATTAAATTCATACATTCTCTATACGATGCATATGAAAACATTGATGCATCAATGTTTGAAATAAATCCAGTTTTAAAAACTTCAGACGATCAAATTCTCGCTGTCGATGCAAAAGTAAATATTGATGATAATGCACTTTTTAGACATAAAGATATTGAGTTGCTAAGAGATTTAACCGAAGAAGATCCTGCTGAAATAGAGGCTAAAAAATCGAATTTGAGTTATGTCAAGCTTGACGGAAATGTAGGCTGCATGGTAAATGGTGCCGGACTTGCAATGGCAACTATGGATATTATAAAATTATCTGGTGGTGATCCAGCTAATTTTCTTGATGTTGGAGGTACTGCAAATGCAAAAACTGTTGAAGCTGGATTTAGAATAATTTTAAAAGATTCTAATGTTAAAGCAATACTCCTAAACATTTTTGGAGGAATAGTTCGATGTGATCGTGTAGCAAATGGTGTCGTTCAAGCATATAAAAATATTGGCAAAATTAATATACCAATCATTGTTAGACTTCAAGGAACTAATTCAAAAGAAGCTGCAGAAATTATAAATAACTCTGGTTTAAAAGTATTTTCTGCAATTACTCTCCAAGATGCAGCAAACAAAATAAATGATATTCTTTAAGATATATAAATGCGTTAGTAGTTCAACTGGATAGAATATCAGATTTCGGCTCTGAAGGTTGAGGGTTCGAATCCTTCCTAACGCACAAAAAAACGCACTTTATTATAATATAATAATCATATATATTTGCTCAAAAAAATAGAGTAGATGAAAAAGAAAATTAATTTTATTATTCTTTTACTAATAACAATATCTTTAGTTTATTTATTAAATAATCCTACACATAATACTCCTCCATTAGGTAAATTTTTAAATCCATATTCTGGCTTTTGGCTAAATGGAGAAACAGACCAAAATATGGTTTTAGATAAAATAAACTTAAAAAATTTAGAAGATGAAGTAATTGTTCAATATGATAGTTTATTAATACCTCATATATACGCTAAAACAGATAAAGACTTATTCTATACACAAGGCTATTTAACAGCATTACATAGACTCTGGCAGATGGAATTTCAAATTAAGGAAGTATCTGGAGAATTAAGTGAAATTTTTGGTAGTAAAACATTATATAAAGACAGATCACAAAGAAGAAAAGGAATAGTTTACGCTGCAAAAAGAACCCTTGAGGAATCAAAAAAAGATATTAAAACTTATAACTTATTAAATGCATATGTAGATGGAATAAATGACTATATAGAAACACTTTCTTATAAAGATTATCCAATAGAATATAAAATTTTAAACTATAAACCTGAAAAATGGACTTTACTAAAATGTTTTCTTTTAATGGAACAAATGTCTGATATGTTATCAATGGGAGACATGGACATTGAAGACACATATTTAGTCAATACCATTGGCATAGAAAAATATAATCTTCTTTTTCCAGAATATACCAATGATTTAGAACCTGTTATTCCTAAAGGAACAAAATTTAATTTTTATAATAAAAATAAATATATCACAAACAATACTATTGTAAAAGATATAAATATTGATATAATGAATAAGCCAAATAAATACATTGGAAGTAACAACTTTGCTATTTCTCCAACAAAATCAAAAGATGGTAGTAGTTATCTTGCTAGTCAACCAGACTTATCATTAAATCTTCCATCAATCTGGTATATTATCCACTTAAATTCTTCAAATTTTAATACCATGGGTGCATCTCTTCCAGGAGCTCCAGGAATTATTATAGGATTTAACGATAACATTGCGTGGGGAGAGACCAACGCAAAAAGAGACGTTGTAGATTGGTATAAAATAGAATTTAAAGATAGTAAAAGGAAAGAGTATAAATATGGAAATAAATGGTTAAAAACTGAAAAAATTATTGAAAAGATAAAAATAAAAGGTGAAAATACATTTTATGATACGGTAGTATACACACACTATGGACCAGTTGTATATGATAAAAACTTCAATTCAAATACTAATAAGATAAATTTAGCCATGCGATGGATAGCACATGATTCTTCTATTGAGTACAAAACTTTTATTGAATTAAATAAAGCAAAAAATATAAATGATATTCATAAAGCACTAGAACATTTTGATGGACCAGCTCAAAATTTTGCTTATGCTACAAAACACGGTAATATAGGTTTAACTATTGCTGGGAAATTTCCAATAAAATGGGAAAAACAAGGAAAATTTATTTTAAATGGCTCCAATCCTGAACATGAATGGAAAGGCATGATACCCTATGAACACGTATTGCAATATCAAAATCCAAAAAATGGATTTGTTAGTTCTGCAAATCAACACCCAGTAGATAAAAACTACCCTTACTATTATTATGATTTTAGCTATGAAAACTATCGTAACAGAAGACTCAACGATAGACTCAAATCAATAAATCTTATAACTCTAAATGACATAAAAAAAATTCAAAATGATAATTTTAGTTATAAAGCATATGAAATATTACCAATATTATTATCAGAAATTGACACACTTTCACTTGACTCTACACTAGAAAAATATTTCAATAAACTATCCAATTGGGATTACTTCTCAAATACTAATACCGAATCTCCAGCTATTTTTGTAACATGGTGGAAAATATTTAAAGAAAAATTATGGGACGAATTTGATACACTAAAATATAGCTACAGAAAACCAAATTCTTATAACACATATTTACTAATAAAAGAAAATAAAGATCTAGAATATTATGATATTTTAAAAACAAACAAAAAAGAAAATTTATCTGACTTAGTAAACTATACTTACAAACTTTCTATCGACTCATTAGAAAATTGGAAAAAAAATAATAAAAATAAACTTAATTGGAAAGACTATAAAAACACTACAATTAAACACCTTTTAAATATCAAAAGCTTTAGTAAATCTAGTGTTGACATAGGAGGATACAATAATATAATTAATGCAGCCAGTGAAGATCATGGTCCTTCTTGGAGAATGATAGTTAAATTAAACAAAATAAAAACTGAAGCATGGGGTGTTTACCCTGGTGGTCAATCAGGAAATCCTGGAAATAGTAATTATTTTAGTTTAATTGATGACTGGGGCCATGGAATTTATAAAAAATTACTCTTTAATAATAATTATATTGATAATAGAAAAAACATTATTTACGAAAAAAAATTTAATAATTAAATGAACTTTTTAATTAGAATATTAATTAATGGAATAAGTGCATATTACTTTATTAGTTTTTTACCTTGGTGGAGCATTATATTCATTCCTTTCTTATTAGGATATTTTATAAATGAAAATTATTTTAATCATTTTCTTAGTGGTTTTATAGGTATTGGAATTGCATGGATATTTTTAATAATAAACCTTAACAGTGGAAATGAATCGATAATTTCAGAAAAAATAATTCAAATATTAAATGTTGAGAGCATAAACATATTAACTATTTACTCAAGTATAATTGGTGGTTGTATTGGAGGATTTGCATCAATTACTGGACTTTCTTTGAAAAGAATTTTTATAAAAACTAAACCTAGAAAAAAATTTAATTTTTAATTTAAAACAAAATCTAAAATCTCTTTATCAAGAGGATTAATAGAAGAAGAATAAACACCTTCAAGCTTACCATTTTTACTTACTAAATACTTAAAAAAATTCCATCTAGGAGATTTATCATTCCAACCATTTCTTTCAGAAGAAGATAACCATTTATAAACAGGATGAGAATTTTTTCCTCTTACATCAGTTTTTTCAAAAATTTGAAACTCAATACCATATTTTGATTCACAAAATTCTATAATTTCATCATTTGATCCAGGTTCTTGAAAACCAAAATTATTGGAAGGAAAAGCAAGAATGGTTACTTTATCACTATACTTATTATGTAATACTTGAAGATCTTCATACTGTGGAGTATAACCACATTTTGATGCTACATTAACTATTAAAATTTTTTTTCCTTTATACTGAGAAAAATTTATAATTTCACCATCAATTGATTTTGCGGTAAGATTATAAAAATCTTCACCATAAGAATTTAAACCCACATCATCAGGTGCAATATCATGTACATTTAACATAGTATTCCTAAAGGCATACATACCTACAACTAAAAAAGAAATTATTATAATTATTATTATTTTCATCACATTCTATTTGGCAATTTTATGTTTAAAAGATCAAATGCGCTTTTTATTATTTTAGAAACCATATATGATAACGCAATTTTAAATAAAGTTGTTACATCTTTATTACCATTGAATATTTTATCTTCTTGATAAAAATTATTATATAATTTAGATAATTCATAAACATACTTTGCAATAACTGCAGGAGAATACATATCAGAAGATAATCTAATAGTATCAGAAAAAAGATATACATGATTTATTATTTTCTTTTGAATATTTGTCAATTGAAAATTCTTTGATAAATCAATATTCTTATAATCTAAATTTAAAGAATCACCTCTTTTTATTAAAGATAATATCCTAGCATATGTATACTGAATAAATGGACCAGTATTTCCCTGAAAATCAATAGACTCTTCTGGATCAAATAACATCCTTTTTTTTGGATCAACTTTTAATAAAAAATACTTAAGAGCACCGATGGCAATTATATTATATAAATCTTCTGAATTATCATTTTGAAAATCATCTAATTTACCAAGTTCATTAGTTCTTTTTTTTGCGGTTTGAATCATATTATCTATTAATTGATCAGCATCAACTACTCTACCCTCTCTAGACTTCATTTTACCGCTGGGTAAATCAATCATTCCATATGATAAATGAAAACACTCTTTTGCCCAATTATAATTTAACTTCTCAAGAATTTTAAATAAAATTTTAAAATGATAATCTTGTTCACTACCAACCGTATAAATCTGTTTTGTGATTTTAGGAAAATCTTCAAATCTTTTTATCGCAGTACCTATGTCTTGAGTCATATATACAGAAGTTCCATCACTCCTCAATAATATTTTTTTATCATAACCATCTTCTGTTAAATCAACCCAGACAGAATTATCTTTCTCTTTATAAAAAGTTTTCTTTTTAAGACCCTTCTCTATCTGATTTTTACCAAGTAAATAAGTTTCGGATTCATAATAATTTTTATCAAAACTCACATCAATCAAATCATAAGTGCTTTGAAACCCTTCATAAACCCAACCATTCATTTTTTTCCATAACGCAACGGTCTGATTTTCTTTATTTTCCCATTTCAAAAGCACATCTTTTGCCATTTTCATTATATCTGTAGATACGTTTGCCTCTTCTTCAGTAATTCCATTACTAACTAATTTAGCAGCCTGTTTTTTATGTTCATTTTCAAACATTATATAAAACTTACCTACAAATTTATCGCCCTTCGTACCACTGGATTTAGGAGTTTCATTATTTCCGAATAAATTCCATGCAACCATAGACTTACATATATGAATTCCTCTATCATTTATAATTTGTACTTTATGAACTTTATAACCATTAGCCTCTAAAATTTTAGAAAGCGAATAACCCAAAAATATATTTCTCATATGACCTAAATGAAGTGGTTTATTTGTATTTGGTGATGAAAACTCTACCATAACTTCTTTTCCTGAACTACTCTTATAACCCCATGATTTATGGTCATTAATGTAATTAAAAATAGAAATTAAATAATTATCTGATAGATCAAAATTTAAAAATCCTTTAACTACATTAAAATCAGAAATTATGCTAGAATTAACTTTTAAATATTCACCTAACTTTTCACCTATATGTTCAGGTTTCTGTTTTAAATTAGATGTATGAGAAAAAATTATAAACGTATAAAATCCATCATAATTTTTAATAGTTTCTTCTAAAGTGATATTTTCTAAATCACATTCATAAGCAAAAATTACTTTAAGAGCAGATTGAATTTCAAGTTTAATATCATTTAAAATATTCATGACCTTACAAAAATTAAATTAAAAGGAGGATTATCATAATATTTATTACATTATGTTTGAAAAAAATCGATATTTTTAAAAAAAAAGCAAAAAATGACAGATAGCGTTGTTATTATTCCTACATATAATGAAATCGGTAATATTAAAAATACCTTGAATAAAATTGAAAATTTAAGCGTCAATTTTAATATAATTGTTGTTGATGATAACTCTCCAGATGGAACAGCCAAACTGGTTAATAAAATAATTGATTCAAAAAAATTAAAA
>Ga0066366_10000329_pt1 | contig 11772 bp, 9 predicted proteins | sample Knorr_S7_td_250__FD_77334 | JGI IMG/M metagenome (GOLD analysis project Ga0066366, IMG submission 77334) | Marine microbial communities from Southern Atlantic Ocean transect - Knorr_S7_td_250_ad_252m_LV_B | ecosystem: Environmental > Aquatic > Marine > Oceanic | place: Atlantic Ocean | collected...
ACCGATCTTTCTTTAAAAATGGATCCGAAATATAAGCCAATCTCAGAAAATTTTCACAAAAATTTAGATGAATTTGCAGATGCATTTGCTAGAGCATGGTTCAAACTTTTGCACCGTGATATGGGACCTCGAGCTTGTTATCTGGGCCCAGAAGTTCCAAAAGAAGAGTTAATCTGGCAAGATCCTATAACAAAGCCTAAATATAAACTCAAAAATGCAGATATTAATGTACTTAAAGGAAAAGTCTCAAAATCAGGACTATCTGTTTCTCAACTAGTTTCTACAGCTTGGGCATCTGCATCAACTTTTAGAGGTTCAGATAGAAGAGGTGGAGCAAATGGAGCACGAATTAGACTTGAGCCACAAAAAGACTGGGAAGTTAATAACCCATCTGAGTTGTCTAAGGCGCTTAAAACATTAGAGAAGATAAAAAAAGATTTTGATACTAAAAGCAAAATAGTTTCAATGGCTGACTTAATTGTTCTATGTGGTTGTGTTGGAATTGAAAAAGCTGCAAAAAATGCAGGTCAAAAAATAAATGTTCCATTTATACCAGGACGTGGAGATGCGTCTCAAGAGCAAACAGATATACATTCTTTTAATTTGCTTGAGCCAAAAGCAGACGGTTTCAGAAACTACATTGTAAACAAACCTAACGGATCATCAAAGAAACCTGCCGTAACAGCTGAAGAAATGTTAGTTGATCGAGCTCAACTAATGAAACTTACTGCACCCGAAATGACGGTTCTAGTAGGAGGCATGCGTGTTCTAGGTACAAATTTTGATAATTCAAAACATGGTGTATTCACAAAAAAACCAGGAGCACTTACAAATGATTTCTTTGTTAACTTACTTGATATGAATACGAAATGGAAAGAAACTTCGAGAGAAGAAATTTTATTTGAAGGTAGAGATAGAAAGACAAATAAAATCAAATGGACCGGAACTCGAGCTGATCTTATATTTGGATCAAATTCTCAGTTAAGAGCATTAGCGGAAGTTTATGCTTCTGAGGATTCTAAATCTAAGTTTCTTTCAGATTTTGTATCTGCCTGGACAAAAGTGATGAATCTAGATCGTTTTGATCTTAAGTAAAATTTAATTATAATCTTCCCTTAAGATTTTTTTTCATTATCCAGCCAGTGTAATTTTCAGTTTTAATTTTACACCAATTATGTTTACATTTTTTTACTAAAAACAATCTACCTTTCTCAGCTAAAGCTAAGGGTTTTGAATATTTTGAAGGTTTTTGAAAAATTACCGATTTTTCTTGATTATTTAAAGCTGCTTTTTTTTTAGATAATTGAGAAATATGTATCCATCCAGAGTTATTTTCATGATCTATAATTTTTCTAAAATTATATGATTTATCTATAACCAGGACAGGTAAAAACTTTTTTTTATAAACTAACTTTATAGGGTGATCAAGAGAAGGTCCTTGCCTAAGATTAACTTTTTCGTTTCTTAAAGTTAAATAATACTCTGTTTTGGCATAACTATTACCAACAAACAAAATAAAAAAAGAAAAAAAAACTATTACTTTATCCATGGAGATTACTATTTTTACAATTTGGATTTTTTAATAGTTTTACCTTTCTGAAGTTTGAATTGAGAGCATTAAATATCATTATATTTCCATTAGAATGATTTTTTATATTTAGAATTGATTTTATAACTTCATTTGCTTGTAATGATCCAGCAATTCCTGCAAGAGTTGTCATTATTCCGTCTGACTCACAGTTTAATTCTTCACTCGGTGCCTCTGGCATAAAACATCTAAAACAAGGAGTGTTTTTTCTAAAATTAAAAGCAAATAATTGACCGTCAGATTTATTTATTGCTGAAGAAATTAATATTTTTTTATTTTTCATGCAGTAGTCATTTATTAAAAACCTAGATTTAAAATTATCAGTTCCATCACAAATAATTTGATAATCTTTAGCAATTTTTTCAATATTTTTTTTATCCACTCTTTCTCTGAAAGTTTTAACGTTTATTTTTTTATTTATCTTTTCCACAACTTTCTTGGATACCAAAACTTTATATTTTCCAATATCTTTTTTAGTGAAAAGTACTTGTCGGCTTAAATTTGACAATTCAATTTTGTCGTGATCAGCAATTCCTAAATTCCCAATGCCTGAATAAGCCAGATACAGAATCAAGGGACACCCAAGGCCACCTGCTCCGATGACTAAAACTTTTGCTCTAAAAATTTTTTTTTGACCAAGGATACCAATTTTTTTAAGTATTAATTGTCTATAGTATTTTTGGTAATCTTCACTTTTAATTGAGGCTTTTTTCATTTAACAAAAATGTGTCTACAATTTTTTTAGCAATAAGTGAAGCGATGAATTTTTTTGAACTTTTTTTAATTTTTTGAGTTTTGCCATTTTTGTCTATAATAGTTACTTCATTCAGATCGCTATTAAATCCTATTTCTTTATTTGAAATATCATTTGCAATTATTATATCGCAAAACTTTTCTTGCATTTTTTTAATAGAGTTTTTTATTAAATCTTCTGTTTCTGCAGCAAAGCCAACTAGAAGTTTTGGTTTATATCTATTGTTCTTGCCTAGATAACCTAATATATCTGGGTTTTTCTCAATTTTTATCTCAGTTATTTTTGAATCTTTTTTAATTTTATTTTTTTTTATCGACAAAGGCTTAAAATCAGAAACTGCTGCAGCGCACACAGCAATATGAGTGGGCAGTTTTTTCTTTACCGCTTCAAGCATGTCATCCCCAGACACAACTTCTTTGACTTTAACATCACTGCTATATGTAAGTTTTGTTGGTCCTGATATCAGCGTTGTTTTTATACCTAGCCTCGACAGTTCCAATGCTATTTCATATCCTTGTTTGCCACTTGACTCATTAGAAATAAATCTTACGGGGTCTATATATTCTTTTGTTGGTCCCGTAGTTACGATTGCACTTATTTTTTTCTTTTTTAGTAAATCTTTTTTTCTAAAAAATTTTTCTAAAAAGGATAAAATTTGTCTTGGGCTGGACATTTTGCCTTTTCCATATTCACCGCATGCCATTTCGCCATCCTGGGGACCTATGAATTTGTAGCCATAACTAATAAGAATGTTCAAGTTTTTTTGTGTAGCTTTATGAAGCCACATTCTTACGTTCATAGCTGGTACTAAAAAAATTTCTTTGTTCGAGGCCAAAATAATTGTAGATGCGAGATCATCGGCCCCACCCTTGCTAAGTTTTGACATAAAATTTGCGGTAGTAGGTAAAACTAAAATCAGATCAGCCCATCGGGACAATGAAATATGATCTATTTTTCCTTTGCTTTTTTCATCAAACATTTCCTCAAAAACTCTATTTTTAGAAAGGGACGAAACTGATAGGGATGTTACGAATTTTTTTCCACTTTTAGTCAAAACAACTTTTACAGACGAACCTTTTTTTTGTAGCAATCTTATCAAATCAAGAGATTTATATGCCGAGATTCCCCCTCCAATAATAAGTAAAATTTTTTTATTTTCTAAATTCATGTCTAATTAAAATACTATAAAACCTCCTATTACAATACCTAAAAAAATTATAACCATACTGTTTCTTAAATTTTTTAATTTTAATTCCTCAATTTCAAAATTCTTTCCATTAAGAGCGCTCAAGTTCAATTTTCCCTCAGCTATCATCTGTAGGGCTGTGTTGGCATTATCCATAACATTTGGTAAATCAGGAATTCTTTCCAGGAGATCTTTAGAGAGCTCTATTGTTTTACTGATGGCTGACTCTGGCCCTTTTACATTTTTTATCCAATTTTCTAAAACTGGTCGGGACACTTCCCAGATATTAGTGTTTGGATCTAATTTTCTAGCCACACCCTCAACAACTACCATTGTTTTTTGAAGGAGTAATAGCTGTGTTTGTGTTTGCATATTGAATCTTTCTGTTATTTCAAATAATTGTCCTAACAAGTTTCCTCCCGAAATATCTTTAATTGATTGACCAAAAATGGGTTCGCCAATAGATCTTAAAGCCTGCGCGAAATCATCTTTAGAAGTATTAGCGGGGACAAGTCCTGCCAAAAAATGCATTTCAGCTACTTTTGCGTAATCCCTTTGAATAAAACCATAAAGGATTTCAGCCAAATACTTTCTATTATTTTTATCCAATCTTCCCATTATACCAAAATCTACTGGTATTATATTTCCCTCTTTATCTACAAAGAGATTTCCCTGGTGCATATCTGCATGAAAAAAACCATCTCTTACAGATTGTTTTAGGAATGATTGAATTAAATTTTCTGAAAGATTTTTAAGATTAACGTCTAAACTTTTGAGTTTTTCTACATCTCTTATAGAAGTACCATCAATCCTATCAAGGGTTAATATTTCTTTTGATGTATAGTTCCAATAAATTTTTGGCACCTTTATTCCCTTGTCATTTATTGTATTTTCTCTTAGTTCGCTTGCAGCAGCGGCCTCAAATCTTAAATCCATTTCTACATTAGTTATTTCCTTCAATAGATTAATAACTTCTACTAACTTTAATCTTTTTGTTTTTTTAAAAATATTTTCAATCAAATAAGCAAGAAACATTAATGCATCAAGCTCTTCGTTAAATATAGAATGTATGTTTGGTCTTAAAATTTTTATAGCAAGCTCCTTTTCGTTATTATCAATTTTTATTTTTGCAAAATGAACTTGAGCTATAGAGGCCGCCGCAATCGGTTCACTTAGGAATAAAATATTTTTAAAAGACTTGCTTCCTATTTCTTTTTCTAAAATATTTTTTGCCCTTTCAGTGCCAAATGCAGGAAGTTTATCTTGTAATTTTTCCAATTTTTTAGCAATTTCTTCTCCAATAATATCTGGTCTAGTAGCTAAAAACTGGCCGAGTTTGATAAAAGTTGTGCCCATATCTTCTAGAGATTGACATAATTTTTCCCCAGAAGACTTCTTCAAATTCTCTATTTTTTTTGATGAGCCAATCGAAAATATGTAAAATATAATTTTTAAACTTTTTGGAATTGGTTTAATTTCATCCAATGTTTCTACAGCACCAGAGATAGATAGTTTTCTTAAAATTTTCAATAAATTATAAATTTTTTTAAACATTTTTAAATTTTCCAGCCAGAATGAATTGCAGCTATCCCGCCAGATAAATTTCTATACTCAACTTTATGAAATCCATTTTTTTTAAATATTTCATAAAGCTCCTCCTGATTATAAAATCTATCTATACTATCAATAAGATATCGGTAAGGTTCTGATTTTCCCGTGACATATTTTCCTATATAAGGGATAGATTTTGAGTAGGTTTTATATAATTTTTTAAGAATCTCATTTTCCACTTTAGAAAATTCCAAACAGAATATTCTTCCACCTGTTTTTAATACTCTTTTTGCTTCTTTTAAAGATTGATTGATATTAGAAAAATTCCTTATCCCAAAGCTGACTGAATACAGATCAAAATTTTCAGTTTTAAGTGGTAATTTTTCAGCATCAGCAGCAATCCACTCAATTTCATTTAAATTTTTTAACTTTTTTTTTCCAGTTTTTAACATCAGTTCGTTTGGTTCAACACAAGTGACTTTCCCTTGAAATTTAATTCTTTCTAAAAAAGATTTAGCAATATCTCCTGTGCCCGAACCAACATCTATAAGACAACTTCCTTTTTGCGGATTCATCCAATCAATCATATTTTTTTTCCAAATACGATGCACCCCTAAGGACATGATGTCGTTCATTAGGTCATATTTATCAAAAACGTCGCTGAAAACTTTAGCAACCAAATCAATCTCAGATTGTTTAATATTTTTCATTTTATTTTATCTTATAAACATATATACGTTCCCATAAATGCCAAACATTAAATCAGCCATCAGGAAGGTAAGAAGAATTAAGAAACAGTCCTTGGTAAATAAATCAAGAAAAAGCAAATACAAGCAGGCATTGAAAAAGATGCTTAAATTAATAGAAAAAAAGGATAAAAAAGAAATAAACAAATATTTTCCTAAATTTCAATCAGAATTGATGAAAATTGCAAAAACCGGAGTAATCAAGAAAAAAAATCTATCAAGAAAAATTTCAAAAATTTCAAAAAAAATAAAAAATATCAATAGTTAGTTGTAATCAATTAATAGTTGTCGCAATCAAAAAATTTTTTAAAAAAAAAATAACTAAATCTAGTAAGTTATTATTATAGGTTGTAAAATTTTTACTTTCGCCATTTACGTTTATTGTACAACCTAAATCAATTTATTTTTTTTGATTCAACTCACAGATATTGAATTAAAAATAATTAGCTAATAAAAATATTTTTTATTTTAAAAAAAAATCATGGAAAAAGTTTCTTTAAAAAAGACTGCTTCAAGTTCACTTCTGGAAGAAAATTTTTTGGATTGGAATTTAGTTCAAAAATCCTTTGAAAAATCTTTTGGCAGCGAAATTCATTCAAGTTGGCTTAAAAATATTTCGTTAATAAAAGAATATAATGATCACGTAGTTTTAGGTGTAAAAACAAGATTCTTTAGAGATTGGATAACTTCCAGGTATGCTGATAAGATTTTAGGGGAACTTAAAAAACACAAGATGAGTATTACTAGACTGGAATTTAAGATAGAACCAGAGAAAACGAATAGTAAAGGTTTATTTTCAAATTTACAGGAAAATAAAATTTCAGAGATTAAAAATTCAATTCTAAATTATAATAGGCTAAACCCAAATTTAAATTTCGATAATTTTGTTGTTGGACAAAGCAATAATCTATGTTTTTTGTCTGCAAAAAAAACATGTTCTCAATTATCCAGATATAATCCTCTATTTATTTATGGCGGTGTGGGATTAGGAAAAACTCATCTTTTAAATGCAATTGGTTTAGAATTAAGCAAAAACAATACTGTGATGTTTATTTCAGCCGAAAGATTTATGTATCAATTTATAAAATCTATCAAAAAAAACGAAATGGTAAATTTTAAAGACTTTTTTAGAAAAGCAAACGTCTTCATAATAGATGATATCCAATTTATAAGAGGCAAAGAAGGACTTCAGGAAGAATTTTTTCATACGTTTAATACTTTATTTGATCAGAGCTCTCAAATTGTAATTTCTTCGGATAGGGCTCCTAATAAACTTGATAGAGTGCAAGATAGAATAAAATCTAGATTGTCCGGCGGTCTTGTGGTTGATATTGGTTCACCAGAATATGACTTGAAGCTACAAATACTTAGAAAAAAAATATCTGAATATCAGAATTTTTTCAAAGAAAGCCCAGATCTGCAAGAGGAAGTCCTTAGCTATATTGCAAAGAATAGCAACTCAAATATCAGGGAGCTTATAGGGATATTTAATAGAGTTGTTGCTTTTGGAAAAATGAGCAAAAAACCTTTAAATGTTAATGACTGCAAGATAATTTTGAGAGATGTTTACAATAGCAATAAAGTTATAAGCATAGATAAGATACAAACTGTAACATCTAACTTTTTTAGTATTAGTCTTAGTGATATGTTGTCGCCCAGAAGGTCAAGACCTTTGGCCAGACCTAGACAGATAGCTATGTACTTTGCAAAAAAGCTTACCACAAGATCATTACCTGAAATTGGAAGAAAATTTGCAAATAGAGACCATACTACAGTGATACACGCGGTAAAAACTGTAGAAAAATTATTACAGAATAATGATGAAATAAAGAAGAATGTTGAAGAATTAAAATCATTAATTCTAAGCGATACAAATGCAATTTCAAATTAAGCGTGATACACTACTCAAGTCACTGTCCATCGCACACAATATAATTGAAAGGAAAAACACCATTCCGATACTTGCCAATGTTTTATTGGAAACTAAAAACAAGAAACTAAGCATAATTGCTACAGATTTAGACATAATATTTCATGACGAAATATCTAATGATCTAAAAATAGATAAGGAAGGAAGCACCACAACTTCAGCAACAGTTCTATACGATCTTTTACGAAAATTGCCCTCAAATCTTGATATTGTTTTTGATTTGCAAAGCGAAAATAAGCTAAAAATTTCTGCTAAAAATTCAAAATTTAACCTGTTGTGTTTGCCAGTCGATAATTTTCCTAATTTTGCTGATGATTTTAAAACAAGTCCTTTAAATTTAGACGGTAAAAAATTTTTATCCTTGCTAAACAAAACTAAAATATCGATGTCTAACGATGATACAAGGCACTATCTTAACGGTATTTTTATTCATACAACTACCTCCAACAAAGGGTCTTATCTAACAGGCGTAGCAACTGATACTCACAGACTATCATCAAGCAGTATGTCAATAGAAAATGTGGAAAATTTTAAACCCTTCATACTTCCGAAAAAAACTGTTTTTCAACTGTGTAATTTATTACAAGAAACCGGAGAAAACATTTCTCTTTGCGTTGGTGACACAAAAATTCAATTCAAAATAGGCAGCTCAAAAATTGTGTCAAAAGTTATTGACGGCAAGTTTCCAGATTATACAAAGGTTGTACCAAAAAGTAATAAAAAAATTTTAAATCTAAAAGTAAAAGATTTTATCCAATCAATCGAACGTGTTATTACAGTCTCAATAGATAGAAAAGAAGGTGTTAAAGTTACTTTGGAGAAAGGCAATATCCAGTTGTTTGTTAATAGCTCTTCCTCAGGCGAAGGAAAAGAAACCTTAGCAGCAAATTATAAGGATGAAAATCTTACCATAAGTTTTAATTCAAGATATTTGTTAGATATTGCTTCTGCGATAGAAGACGAAAAGATAATTATAAATTTAAATGATTCAGTCTCACCAGTTTTAATTCAAGATGATTCAGATAAACACAGTTATTATGTAATTATGCCAATGAAAATTTGAAATTTTCTTGGCTTTACAAAATAAATTTTATTTATCTTCTATTATCCTTGTCCACCAATGGTAATTTAACACGGTCTCTCGGGTTGATTTTATCTAGATGAAAAAAAATGATATACTTAATTTTTCAAAAAAATGACTAATACCCAAAAAAATAGCATATCTAAAGACTATAAAGCAGATTCCATAAAAGTTTTAAAAGGCCTGGAGGCTGTTCGTAAAAGACCCGGAATGTACATCGGTGATACAGACGACGGTTCTGGTCTACATCATATGGTTTTTGAGGTAGTAGATAATTCCATTGACGAAGCCATAGTAGGTTTTTGTAAAAACATAACTGTTACGATGCACAAAAACAACTCTGTGACAGTAGAAGATGATGGAAGAGGTATCCCCGTAGATACTCATAAGGGCGAAAAAAAATCTGCTGCAGAGGTTATTATGACACAATTACATGCAGGAGGTAAATTTGATCAGAATTCCTATAAAGTATCGGGGGGATTGCATGGAGTTGGTGTTTCAGTTGTCAATGCCTTGTCAGAGAAACTAGATCTAACTATATTTAGAGATCAAAAAGAATATTTTATTTCTTTCAAAAATGGGAAAGCGCTAAACCCAATTAAATTTTTAAAAAAAACAAAGCAATCAGGAACAAAAATAAACTTTCTTCCTTCAAAAGATGTTTTTTCTAATATTAAATTTAGCGTAGCTACACTGCAAAAAAAAATGAGAGAATTAGCCTTTCTAAACAAAGGCTTAAAAATAAATTTAGTAGACGAAACACATACCAAAACCAAGAATTACGAACACAAATATGATGGTGGAATTGCAGAATTTGTAACATTTTTAGATCAGAAAAAATCATTGTTAATCAATAGAAACGAAAAAGCTGCTTTTAAAAAACCCATATATATAAAAGGTGAAAAAAATGACGTAATAGTGGAGTGTTCTTTTCAATGGAATGCTGGATTTTCAGAAGAAGTTATGGCCTTTACAAACAATATTAACCAACGAGATGGAGGCACACACCTTCTTGGTTTTAGAAGTGCATTAACTAGAATAATAAATAAATATGCTTCAGAAAAAAATTTAAATAAGAGAAATAAAGTGACCATAGGAGGAGAGGATATAAAAGAGGGATTGACAGCTATTTTGTCAGTCAAAATGCCTGATCCAAAATTTTCTTCCCAAACAAAAGATAAATTAGTTTCTTCTGAGATTAGGAATATTGTTGAGTCAATTGTAACCGATAAAGTAACAATCTGGTTTGATCAGAACCCTTCAGTTGTAAGGATAGTTTTAGACAAAGTCTTACAAGCTGCAATAGCAAGAGATCTTGCGAGAAAAGCAAGAGATAGCGTTAGAAGAAAAGGATCGCTGGAACTATCAGGACTCCCTGGAAAATTGGCAGATTGTCAAATTTCTTCAATGGAAGGTACCGAATTATTTATAGTAGAGGGAGATTCTGCCGGAGGTTCAGCCAAACAAGGTAGAAAAAGAGAATTCCAAGCAGTTCTTCCGTTAAGGGGAAAAATTCTGAATACTTATGTGGATGAAAACAAAAAAAGAAATGGAGCTAATGGTAGCAATGTAAACAAAACACTGTCTAAAATGATGTCTTCAAATGAAATAGTAACCTTAATAAATGCTCTGGGCACGGGATCTACAAATTTTAACCTAGAAGACTTAAGGTATGAAAAAATTATTATTATGACTGATGCAGATGTAGACGGTTCCCATATTAGAACTTTATTGCTTACTTTTTTTAACAATAAACCTTTCAATGAATTGATCGAAAAGGGTCATCTGTATTTGGCACAGCCACCACTATTTAAAGTTACAAAGGGATCAAAGAGTATCTATATCAAAAATGAAAAAGATTTAGAAAAACACATACTAAAATCAAAAGAAAATGGTGCTAAAAAATTAAAAAAATCTGAATTAGAAAAGTTTATTAATGAAGAAAAACAAAAATTAAGTATACAGAGATTTAAGGGCTTAGGTGAAATGAACCCCGAAGAGCTTTGGCATACAACTTTAAATCCAGAAAATAGAACTTTATTAAGAGTTGAATATTCTAAGGGTACAAGAGAGAAATCTAAGGAAGACCAAAATATTATAAAAATACTAATGGGAGACGAGGTTGCTCCTAGAAAAGACTTTATAACCGAAAAAGCTCTTGAAGTTGAAAACCTAGACATTTAAATGCTATGAACCTATCTGATCTCTTCAAAACCGAAGAGAATTTACAGTTAGAAAAAAAAACTTTAGTTTTTTTAAGGTGGATTGCAATTATTGGCCAGTTAATTACAGTATATACGGTTTATTTTGCTTTTAATTTTACATTACCCATTTTGTATTGTTCGCTAATAATTTTTTTTGGAGCAATAACTAATATCTATCTACAGTTATGGTTTAAAAAAAATGATCTAAGCATTTTAGATTCAACTATTTTTTTATTTTATGATCTTTTTCAGCTAAGCCTTTTATTATTTTTAACCGGAGGAATAAAGAATCCTTTTGTAATTTTCTTAGTTGTGCCTTCCATAGTATCCTCTACTTTGCTAACTTTAAAAAATACTTTTATATTAGTAATTGCTACAATATTCTTTTTGTCATTGCTTACATTTTTTTATTTACCATTACCTCATCCTGGAAATTTACATTTTCATGTACCAGATTACTATTTATATGCAATACCCCTATCAGTAGTTATTGCCTTGGTTTTTTTAACTTATTTTGGAGCGAGATTTGGACTAGAGTCAAGACAAAGAGCAGGTGCTTTAAAAGAGTTGGAATTGGTATTGGCAAAAGAGCATGAACTCGAATCCATTGGGTTACAAGCGGCCGCGGCCGTTCATTCCCTTGGTACTCCATTATCTACAATAACGGTAATTGCAAAAGAGTTAAAAAAAGAAAGTGACAAAAATCCAAAATACAAAAAAGATATTGAACTA
>Ga0066366_10000333_pt1 | contig 11674 bp, 6 predicted proteins | sample Knorr_S7_td_250__FD_77334 | JGI IMG/M metagenome (GOLD analysis project Ga0066366, IMG submission 77334) | Marine microbial communities from Southern Atlantic Ocean transect - Knorr_S7_td_250_ad_252m_LV_B | ecosystem: Environmental > Aquatic > Marine > Oceanic | place: Atlantic Ocean | collected...
AGTAGGCAAAAGAATAACTGAAGTCCAGAAACCGTCAGAATCTTTTAATGAATTGGGGATATTTTTTCTCTCAGGGGTTTCATAAGATTGAAACAAATGTTGCGTATGCATTTGTAAGTGTGGAGATATGGCACTGAAGACTATATCTGCAGATGAGCCATTATCAGACAAGTCTTTTTGGATTTGGTTGGACATAGGAGGAGGGGTTCCATAGACATATTTACGGAAATATTCAATTTTGATGCCGGGGTGGATTTTATTAAATTCCTGAATCCAGGAATCGAATTCCCAAGTCTCTATGGTTCCGTAAATAATTAATTTATCATTACTCAATTTCTAATCCTACGTCTAGTAACAATGGTGGCATAAATCAAGGACGTAAAAGTAATTGCAAATAATATATAATCATAAGAGTCATCATCTGATTCATCGACTGACAGAGAAACAAGAATACCAGGATTGGCCCCAGTTAAATTACCGCCGCCCATCGGAAATATAATCATCATAGAGCCAGTTGCATCAGCTCCAATAGAAGGGCCTGCAGATCCCATTGAATTGAATGGTATAGAATTAAGGATTTTTCCATCTTCAATATCAATGGCGTAAAATACACCACTGCGATCAATTGAATACAATACATCGCCACTAACAATCAGAGATGCGCTCTGAATTCGATCAGGAAGATAGATTTGCCATTTCAATTCAGAAGTAGATAAATCAACGGCATAAATTGAACCATTTGTTGGTCGATCAAGATCAAGTCGATATACAAAACCGTCAAGAACTTCCCCTTTGTAGTCTAGTAATCTTGTAAGAACAGTACCACAAACATTCTGAGAAGGAATATAGGCCACATTGTCAGCAACAGACATTCCTGCAAATACACCACCTAATTGGCTTGGGCAGAATATTTCTCCAACATACTTACTTTGTGATGCAAACATGTCAGATTGATTTTCAGTGTTGTCGTTTGTGAGGTTGTAGCCTTCAGGTCCGAAATGAATTGGTTCATGAATAAGATTTCCAGTCATAGCGTCAACAACATACAAATAATTAGTTTTTGAGGCGGCGATTATTGCTTTACGCTCAATATTGTCAACAGAGATAGTAGTGTAGATAACTTTCCAGCCAGGATCGTTGTTATTAATATCATGAGTGCTCATTTGGTAATACCATTTCATAACTCCGGTGTTTATGTTGAGGGCAACAATTGAACTAGAAAATAAATTAGGTCCTGGACGTAGTGCTGCATCGAATTGGTTTGCAGGTTCTCCAGTTAGAAGGAATAATGTTTCAGAATCATCGTCGATTGCAAGCAATCCCCATGAAGTTCCGCCAGCAATATAATTAGTATAACCCCAGTCGTCTTCAAATGGATGAATATTGCCCAAGTTAGCTTGATCATATCCCCAATTTAATTCTCCGCCTGCAGGAGGGGAAGAAAACCAATGCCAGGCTAGTTCTTTAGTGTCTATATCATACGCAGAAACAAATCCACGTCCGCCAAATGCATTTCCCTGTGCACGTGTTATTAGAAGATTGTTATGAAAAGTTGGAGCAAAAGGTGAGAAATATTCTCCGTTGTTTCCAGGAATATTAGAACAGGTTTCAGGTAATTCGAATACTACTTCTCCAGTAATCAAATCCAATCCGTAAATTGAACATTCGCTAGTTTGGACATATATGGCATCTTCATGAATTGTAAGAGATCTAGTTGCAAGACGTTTTGCCCAGACTTCAGTATTTTTATAATTATTAATATCGGGTTTAAATGACCATAGCGGACTACCGTCAGTTGCATCGATGGCATAAACCTCATTGTATCCAGTGGCCACATATACAATTCCTTGATAAATCAGAGGAGTAGTTTGAATTCCTTCTGGAGGGACTATATCATCGTCAATAGTAGAAACACTGTCAAACTGGTAAATCCAATTGAGTTCTAGGTTTTCAACATTATCTTTTGAGATTACAGTTTGTGGGCTAAAACCCGTATTATCTTTGTCAAAGGCCGAATATTCCCAATTAAAGAAATTTTCAGAATTCACAGTAGAAATATTTCCAATAAATAATAACAATGTAACGAAAATTAATAGCTTATACAATAGAATTCTAAGCATCAAATAGAGCAATAAAGGTTAACAAAAATGAGAAAAAAAATTCATTTTTGGGTAACTAAAGCAATTTTTCTAAGGAAATTATGTATTGGAAGTAAAACTAGACTTAATGAACAAAATTAACTGTGGAGATACACTAGATTTAATGAAAAATATCGAGTCGAATTCTGTGCATCTAGCTATAACATCTCCTCCTTACAATGTAGGAAAGGAATATGATGAGCATAATGATTTGATGGGATATGAAGAATATCTTGATTGGTTATCAGAAGTATGGATTGAAACAAAAAGAGTTTTAATAGATGGAGGAAGATTTGCATTAAATATTGGTCCAACAGGAATTAGAGATTTTAAACCTCTGCATCACGATTTATCAAATAGACTAAGAGAAATAGGAATGATATTTAGAACAGAAATTTTATGGTATAAACAAACAATGTTAAAAAGAACAGCTTGGGGAAGTTGGAAGAGTCCAAGCAATCCGCATATAATTCCATCTTGGGAATATGTATTAATCTTTAGTAATAATTCAATGAAATTAGAAGGAGACAAATCAAAATCAGATATTACAAGAGATGAATTCCTTAGTTTTTCAGATGGGCATTGGAACATATTACCAGTGACTAAAAATAGAAAAGGTCATCCAGCTCCATTTCCAGAAGAACTAATTTACAGATTAATAAAATACTATTCGTATGAAGGAAATACAATATTAGATATGTTTGGAGGAACAGGAACAGTTGCGTCGGTGGCTTCAAATAACAATAGAAATTTTATTCATATAGATATATCAAAAGAATATTGTAAAATTGCGTCAGAAAGAATAATGAAGTAAATTAAGACTGAATTGTGCGGATTGTATTTTTCCACCAATAAGACATTTCAGGAGACATATCTGTGTCGAAAGGGAGATAGAAATTAATACGATCGAGGAGTCCCGAATATTTCTTCAATGCCAGAGGAGCAATCTCATGAGGTTCTCCAATTATTGCTATATTTTCAAGGATTTCGTCTGTAATGAGTTTGGGCATATCTCTAAAGTTACCAGACGAAGATAATTTATTTAGTTGAGTGGCAATTTCTCCCCAGCCATGCATTTCAAGAACTTTAGAATAAGTTGGAGTAGACGAGTAGAAAGCAATCTGAGATCGGACAAACTCCTTGGTCTTCGTCATAGAATCAGAATCTGGACCGGTTATAACAAAAACAGAACCACTCAATGAAACATCTTTAATACATCTATCAGCAGATTCGCATCCTAATTTAATATTTGGAGTAATAAGTTCTTGAATGTATTGCTCAGTGTGCAAAGGGTGAACATGAAATCCATCGCATAATTTTCCAGCTGTTTTACAAAGTGCTTCGTTAACTCCGGCAATATATATAGGAATGTCTGGATATTCGATAGGTCCAGGATTGAAGAAAGGAGTCATAAGATTTAGTTTGTAATATTTTCCGTTAAAATCTAAAGGGGATTGAGTTTGCCAGCAGTTCCATATATGACGAATGCAAGAGATAATTTCTTTAAGTTGAGCAACGGGGGAATCCCAAGGCATTCCGAACCTACGTCTTACATGAGCGCCGACTTGAGTACCAAGACCTAAAAAAAATCTTCCATTTGAAAGCTGTGACAAGTCCCAAGAAGTATAAGCAAGAACCATCGGACTTCTAGCTAATGCCACAGAAATAGCAGTGCCTAGTTTAATTTTAGATGTGTTCTGAGATGCAATTGAAAGAGGAAGAAAAGGATTATGTTTAGTTTCACTTGTCCAAATACAATTGAAACCGACTTCTTCAGCAATTAAAGATAATTTAGAAATATCATTAATTGAATAATCGGCAAAAACTACGTCAATATCCATTAGATGTTATTGAATTTTATCGAATATAAAAAATAAGGACAATAATTCGTCGTGTAATAGTTTTTACGCGGTATAGAAATGAACATGAAAACGCTTTGAATGATTGGAAAAGGCTAGCTTAACTAGTCGACCGAAGTCTTCTAGCTTACACTACCAAACCATCAACGTTATCTTCTATAACGATTCTTTGTTGCAACAATTTCCCGAAAGAAATCATTAACAACAGGCTGTCTTTTCTCGGGAGTGGCTTCGAGCTTAGATGCATTCAGCTCTTATCCACAACAGCTTAGCTGCCCGGCATTGCTCTGTCGAACAACCGGTAGACCAGAGGCCGCGTTGATCTGTTCCTCTCGTACTAAGATCAACTTCCCCTCAGACAACCACCGCTTCCATCAGATAGAGACCGACCTGTCTCACGACGGTCTAAACCCAGCTCACGTTCCCCTTTAATGGGCGAGCAGCCCCACCCTTGGCTCCTGCTGCAGAACCAGGATGGGAAGAGCCGACATCGAGGTACCAAACCGCGGGGTCGATTGGAGCTCTCACCCGCGACGAGCCTGTTACCCCTGGGGTAACTTTTCTGTCACCTCCAGCCCCCAACAGTGGGGACTTGAAGGATCGCTAGGTCATGCTTTCGCAGCTGAATTCTTTGTTGTTCAGAATCCAGTCAGGCTGGCTTTTGGCCTTGCCCTCAAAGGTGGATTTCTGACCCACCTGAGCCAACCTTAGAGCCCCTTCGATATCTTTTCAAAGGGGTGCCGCCCCAGCCGAACTGCCCACCTGCCGATGTCCCTCAAAATGAGGTTAGTGACGTAACTCTAAGATACCGGTGTTACACTTTTGCCTATCACATACCCAAAAGTATGTGCATAACGGCTCCCGGTTACTCTCTGAAATTAGAACCGCATCACAACAACAAGCTGCAGTAAAGCTCCACAGGGACTTCTCTTCCCGATGGAAGTCGATGGACTGTTCGTCCACCTAATGTGGGTTCACGGAGTTGCAGACGGGGACAGTAGGGCCCTCGTTGAACTATTCATGCACGTCGGAACTTACCCGACAAGGCATTTGGCTACCTTAAGAGAGTCAGAGTTACTCCCGGTGTTAAGCGGCCCTTAGCTCAATTGAACTTGAGTTTTAGGTACCGCCACTGACCAAGTTTCAAAGACTATACACATCCTTGCGGACTAGCAGTCTCCTGTGTTTTTATTAAACAGTCGGGACCCCCTTGTCACTGCGACCTGCTATCCCTATTCCTCATAAAAAAAGCAGGTATCCTTTCTTCCGAAGTTACAGGACTAATTTGCCGAATTCCCTCGCCTACTTTGTACTCCATACACCTTAGGCTACTAACCTAAAGACACCAGTGTCGGATCTTGGTACGGACTCAGTATAATCAATTTATAATAATTTTCATTGTCCCCCAGAGTTTAGTGAACCAACCCAATGGTTGGCCATTCTCAACTCGGAATAGTTCTCGTCATTACGACACTCCCTAAACCTTGAATAATTAGACAGAGCGACGGCTCTGCTCACCATATCTCGAAGCGTATACTATAAATTAACGAATACACCAAGGCACAAGAATATTAACTTGTTTCCCTATTCGTGTAAGTCCCTTCGGATTACACTTAGGACCGGCTAACTCCTGGTCGACGACGCGTTGCCAGGAAAACCTTGCTTCTACGGTGATGAAGATTCTCACTTCACTACGCTGCTACTACCACCAGGATCTGCAATAGAAAGCGGTCCATAGGATCTCACGACCCTACTTCTATCCACTCTCTACGCCCACCTACCACACACGATATAATTCGTGGTCTATAGTATCGGTAATTAACTTTAGCCCCGTCCATTTTCGAGGCGTAAGAACTCGACAGGTGAGTTGTTACACATTCTTTAAAGGGTGGCTGCTTCTAAGCCTACCTTCCTGCTGTCTTCGTTCAAACACACTCTTCCGTTTGACACTTAGATAATATTTTGGGACCTTAACTATAGTCTGGGTTGCTCCCCTCTCGGTTATGAGGCTTACCCCACATAAACCCGTCTCCAAGCTTCTTACATATTGGCACATTCGGAGTTTGAAGGAACAGTAGGGGCTTTCGCCCCCGAACTAATTCTATCAGTGCTCTACAACGCCAACAATGTCCACTTAGGCTAGACTGAGATCTACTTCGGTGGGAACTAGCTATCACTCCGCTAGATTGGCTTTTGGCCCCTTGCCTCAGGTCAGGTGACTGATTTGCACGTCAAGACCATTGCGGACCTCTACCCAGATTTCTCCAGGCTTCATCCTACCCAAGGCACGATCGCGGAGTTTCTAGTCTTAATGCTATGACTAAAGGCCCTTTCAGACCCCTTCTCTCAAATTGAATAATCAAAAATGCAGAATGTCGGTTTCCCTTCGCTTACAAGCTTAAAACTTTTAGGCTCGCCATAACAAAAAACTCCCTGGCCCGTGTTTCGAGACGGAATGTATAACTCTAGAACGCGTGTATTACAAAAGCTCTTGCGAGCAAATGCAAAACACAAATGTTCCTTTCAAGCCATACAATTATGTAACTATTTGGTTTCATGCGCTTTTCACACCCCTTTCAGGGTACTTTTCAGATTTCTCTCACGATACTATTCACTATCGGTCTTAAGTTGTATTTAGTCTTGGAGGCTGCTTTCCCCCATATTCACTAGCCACTGTCAAGGCCAGTTACTCGGTAACAAAAACATTAACCTTCCCATGTACGTTGTCTACGGGAATATCACCCTCTACGTTGAATCTTTCCAGATTACTTCAACTAGTACTGAAAGGTATGCGTTAATGCACAAACACCACATCTCTCTAATGTTACCATTAGAGATTCAGTTTGGACTATCCCCATTTCGCTCGCTGCTAGTGAGGGGATCTCAATTGATTTCTTTTCGCCCTTTTACTCAGATGTTTCATTCCAAAGGTTTCGCGTTCCAATAAATTGGAACTTTAAAAATCCAAGAAGAATTTTTAAAAGGAAGTCCCATTCGGGTATCCTCGGATCGAAGGTTCCATGCACCTCCCCGAGGCTTATCGTAGCTTGGCACGCCCTTCATAGCCACTTAAGCCAATCAATCCACCAAATAGCGTCTACGCGTAGTTTATGATCATCTCTATACGCTATACGCAACTATTACACGACGATAATTGTGTTAAACACTACGTCCTTCACTCTTCAAGTTCTTTGAAGAGTTGCATCTAAATATGCCATCTTGAAATTTTTAGTTAAACTGCACTCCCTATCACTATTTTATTCTAAGGAGGTGATCCGGCCACAGGTTCCCCTACGGCCACCTTGTTACGACTTCTCCCCCCTTGTCGAACCTAGGTTCGATAATGTCAATAAGACACTATCTCCCCCAAACCCAACTCGGGTGAAGCGACGGGCGGTGTGTGCAAGGAGCAGGGACGTATTCACCGCGCGATGTTGACACGCGGTTACTAGGGATTCCAGATTCATGAGGGCGAGTTGCAGCCCTCAATCACAACTGGGGTAGGATTTTGGGATTGCCTCATTCTCTCGAATTCGGTACCTATTGTGCCTACCATTGCAGCCCGCGTGTGGCCCAAGAGTTTCGGGGCATACTGACCTGCCGTGGCCCCTTCCTTCCTCCGTTTTATCAACGGCAGTCCCATTAACTAGCTCCGCCAACCTTTCGATCGATGGAAGCAATTAATGGCAAGGGTCTCGCTCGTTGCCTGACTTAACAGGACGCCTCACGGCACGAGCTGTCGACGGCCATGCGCCTCCTCTCAGCTTGTCTGGTAAAGTCTTCAGCTTGACCTTCACTCTGCTGTCTCTCCTGGTAAGGTTCCCGGCGTTGACTCCAATTGAACCGCAGGCTTCACCCCTTGTGGTGCTCCCCCGCCAATTCCTTTAAGTTTCAGCCTTGCGACCGTACTCCCCAGGCGGCAAGCTTAACGGCTTCCCTGCGGCACTGCATCAACACGTGGCTGATGCATCACCTAGCTTGCATCGTTTACAGCTGGGACTACCCGGGTATCTAATCCGGTTCGCTACCCCAGCTTTCATCCCTCACCGTCGAGCGCGTTCTGGTGGACCGCCTTCGCCACTGGTGGTCTTCCACGGTTCAGAGGATTTTACCCCTACCCGTGGAGTACCGTCCACCTCTCCCGCCTCCTAGTTTTGTGGTATCTCATGCAGTTCAATTGTTGAGCAATTGATTTTAACATAAGACCTACAGAACGGGCTACGGATGCTTTAGGCCCAATAATCGTCCCGACCACTCGGGGAGCTGGTATTACCGCGGCGGCTGACACCAGACTTTCCCTCCCCTTATTCAATAAACTATTTACATTTACCAAAAGCTACATTCAGCATGTTGCACTCGGATTAACCTTGTCGTGCTTTCGCACATTGCAAAGTTTTCGCGCCTGCTGCGCCCCGTAGGGCCTGGACCCTTTTCTCAGTGTCCATCTCCGGGCTCCTTCTCTCAAAGCCCGCACCGGTAATCGGCTTGGTAGGCCATTACCCCACCAACAACCTGATCGGTCGCAGTCCCATCCTAAAGCAATTAATCAAACATGCTTAACAATCCTTTAAGTCATAAACCGATTCCAGGAAAAATGACCTATCATATATTAATCCCAGTTTCCCGGGGTTATTCATGTCTTTAGGGTAGGTTGACCACGTGTTACTGAGCCGTATGCCACACTTCTCACATAGTTGAGAAATGTTCGACTCGCATGGCTTAATCTCTATCCGATAGCAGTCGGGTCCGGCAGGATCAACCGGATACATTGGGAGTACAGTTTTAATTTCTAAAACAAGATAGCATATGATATCAGATTCAAATTAGATCGAATCGTCATTTTTTGTTTGCGAATCTGGAGGTCGTAATATCATAGCGTTAGCAATTCAATGCGTAACTCAACTACAACGCCGCCAAGCGAAACGCAGAAAATTATTTACGGTTATTAAGGATATAAAGATTTGTAATTACAGAGAATCAATACTATTTACGAGTTGGTATAAATCATCATAAGATTTTTTGTTCGAAAGAATCTGTTTTTTTGCTTTTTTAATAATTTTTATGAATTCGTCACTATCATGTTTAGAAATAATACGTTCAATAGAGTTGATATTAATCATAAAGTCTTCAAGTACGTCGGAAAATTGCTCGTTACTAATTTGCAAGGAAGAAATTACCTCGGGCGTGTCATGAAATATACCAGATGCAAGAAGATACTGTATTGTAAATGATGTTCCGGAAATATCTTTGAGGTTGGGGATTTTATTAAGAGACAGAACAAATGACAAATTGAGGAAGTATACAAGAGAAATAATATAGGCCATGGATTTATCATGTTGATTGGCATTACAGACGACTAATTTAGAATTAGGGAACAGTGATGAAAAGAGTTTTTTTTCAGATTGAATAGATTTTATTGGAACAAGAATGAATTTTTGAGGTTTGAATATATTTGCACCTGGACCGAATAGAGGATGAATACTCATTAACTGAGATTGATTTGAGAGTTTTTTCATATTAGAAACTATTTGTTTTTTCATTGAAGAGATTTCCATAACGAGTTTAGTATTATCAGAATATTTTACAACCTGGTCAATAATTTCATTGGTTGTTTCAATAGGAACGCTGATTATTATAATATCAGAATGAAGTACACAGTCTCGAATTGATTTGAAGATTTTTGATTTTGAGTTTTTTTTCTTTTTTAATTTTCTGCTATAAAGTCCTACAGAATATCCGTTTTCAGAAAAATATTCGGTAAACCATTTACCCATATTTCCGCTAGCCCCAATAATTCCAACGCTCTTCGTTTGTTTAATTCGAAATTGTTTCAAATGGTCCTGTTCTCTGGAAATTGTTTCTTCAATAATTAATTTTAAAAGCTTTTTACTAAAATTTTTATTAAGATTGAGAGATTCGGATTCTTTTTGAATAGACTTGAATAGTTTGCGTTCTTGGACAGGATCAACCAATGGCATATTGAGATTGTTTTTTAAAACTGCGACTTCTCTACCTAATTCAAGGCGTTTAGATAGCAAATCAAGAATTTCAACAGTAATTTTCTCAATTGAATCTCTTGATTTCTGAAGTTTTTTCTTATCGTCCAAGTTAATCACTATCTAATAATTGGATCAATTTTACCAGAACGTAAACCATGATCTGCAAGAACCAAGGCAGCAACACTTTCAACTATCGGAACTGCACGAGGTAATACACAGGGATCGTGTCTTCCTTTAACAACCAAAGTTTCAGATTTTTTAGACTTTAGATTAAAGGAAGACTGCTTCTTCAAGATTGAAGAAGGAGGTTTGAATGCCAATCTAAATTCAATAGGCATGCCATTTGAAATACCGCCCAATATACCGCCGGAATTATTTGTTAGTGTAGATACTTTTTTCCTAGAAACAGAATATTGGTCATTATTCTCTGAACCAAGGAGTTTAGCAGATTCAAATCCTTTTCCAAATTCCACGCCTTTTACAGCAGGAATAGAAAACATCGCCCTACTAATATCAGAATCCAGTGCAGAAAAAATTGGTTCTCCTAAACCAACAGGCGTATTGATTATCTGGCATTCAATAATTCCTCCAAGACTATCGCCTGATTTTCGGGCTTTTAGTATTGCATTGGACATTTTTTTTGCAATTACTGGATCAGGACACCTAACATCAGTAGAATATCGATTTTTTTTAGCAGATTTAAAGTCAGATGAGGATTTAATCTTTCCTATTTCTTTAACATAAGCAACGATATCGGTATTGAAACACGTTTTGAGTAGTTTTTTAGCTATTACACCTCCCATCACAAAACTGGCAGTAAGACGAGCAGAAAAATGGCCTCCTCCACGATAATCATTGAATCCTCCGTATTTTTCCCAGGCAGTGAAATCAGCGTGTCCTGGACGGGGTGCTTTCATAATATTAGCATAATCTTCAGATCGAGTATCTTTATTTTTAATTGTCATACATATTGGAGATCCAGTTGTACGATCATTAAAAATTCCAGACAGTATTTCTACTTTATCTTGTTCCTTTCGTTGAGTAGTAAGTTTAGAAATACCGGGTTTTCTTAAATCAAGTTCTTTTTGTATTTCCTTAGTAGTAATAGGAAGACCTGCAGGGCATCCGCTAATAACACATCCAATTGAATGTCCATGGCTTTCACCAAAGACAGTAAGTACAAATCTTTCGCCCAAATTACTCCAAGTCATTAATTAATCACCATTTTTCCTGAAAGTGAGTTGATATCCTCAATGAAATTTGGATAAGAAACATCAATACTTTTTCGGCCAACTACTTCGATTCCTTCAGAATATAAACCAATTAATGAGAATGCCATGAATAATCTATGGTCGTCATAAGAATTAAGCCTACAGGATTTTATAGAATTAGGAGGATCTATAACAAGACTATTGTCAGATTCTAATATATTAGCCCCTGTTTTCTGTAATTCTGTAGAGATAAGTTTCAAACGATTAGATTCTTTATATTTAGTATGTTCAATTCCGGTAATTTTAACAGGATTTGAACAAAGTAATGATAAAACAGAAACAACCGGAAGTAGATCAGGACAGGAAGATAAGTCAAAGGTGCCACCAGTTAGACTGCCTTCAGAGGATACCGTAAAAGAGGAATCTTTAGGATTGATATTTACAGAAGCACCCATTTGAGAAATAAT
>Ga0066366_10000335_pt1 | contig 11661 bp, 10 predicted proteins | sample Knorr_S7_td_250__FD_77334 | JGI IMG/M metagenome (GOLD analysis project Ga0066366, IMG submission 77334) | Marine microbial communities from Southern Atlantic Ocean transect - Knorr_S7_td_250_ad_252m_LV_B | ecosystem: Environmental > Aquatic > Marine > Oceanic | place: Atlantic Ocean...
GCCGTGTTATTAGGAGTGCAGCTCTTACCATAAAGCCATTAGAATTTGTCCAAAATGCACGCCTAAGAGGGGAACCGCTTTACCACATTGTACTGAGAGAAATTTTGCCTAATATAATCCCGGTTATTGGAGTCGAGGCGAGTTTGCGGCTCAGCTTCGCTCTATTGTTAACGGCCTCACTGGGATTCTTGGGGCTAGGAGTACAGCCACCAACACCGGACTGGGGGCTTATGGTCAACGAAAGCCGAAGTCATTTAGCTATAGCGCCTTGGGCATCTCTAGCACCAGCCTTCGCTATGGGCACGCTTGTCATTGGGGTTAATTTATTTGCCGACGGCATCAGACAATCTCTCCAACTCCCTGAGGACCGAGGTGAGAAGTAATGAATAAAGAACCATTGCTTAAGGTAGAAGATTTATCAGTAACATTTTTCACGCCGAGGGGCACCGTTACAGCGGTAAGAGAGGCCTCTTTTGAGGTTTCAAGAGGCGAGGTGCTGGGCATTGTCGGAGAATCAGGTTGTGGGAAATCAACTTCTGCATTTGCTGTAATGGGATATTTACCAACCACTGCGGAAACCGGTGGATCAATATCCTTTGAAGGAAAGGACATATCATCCATGTCCGCAGAAGATTTAAGAGAACTAAGAGGAAACCGGATTGCCATGGTCTATCAAGACCCAACGACATCCTTGAATCCTTCTATGAAAATAGGACTTCAGGTCCAGGAAGTAATATCAGAGCATCTAAACTTAGACCAAGGTGCTAGAAACAAAAAAGTTGTGGAATTATTTGAAAGTGTGGGTTTAGCGGATGCGGAGCAAGTGGGGGACAGATATCCACATGAATTAAGTGGAGGCATGCAACAAAGAGTTATGATTGCCATGGCCCTGGCATGTGATCCCGACTTATTAATAATGGACGAACCAACGACAGGACTAGATGTAACAACCGAGGCAACTATATTAGACCTAGTGGCAAGCCTAAAAGAACGCGTGAACGCCGGAATCCTTTATGTCACCCACAATCTCGGAGTTATCGCTAGAGTAGCTGATCGAGTAGCAGTTATGTACGCTGGCCAAACAGTCGAACAATCCACGGTAACCGATTTATTCGCCTCACCAAAGCATCCATACACCTCTGGTCTTCTTTCGTGTGTTCCTAAACCACCAGGAGATGGAGAAGTTTCCTCAAGATTAAAAAGAATCCCTGGCTTTGTTTATTCATCTCAGGAATCCGAAGTCAACTCCTGTCTGTTTGCAGAACGTTGCCCGCTTGCAGATTCAAAATGTACAACATCTGCCCCAGCTCTGGAATTTATCGAAGAAACCTCTCAAGTTAGATGTTTTCATAGCGATAAAGTTGAACCAGACACATGGGGAGGAGCAGAAGAGAGAATAAGTCGTAAAGATGTTAACAGCCCAACCGTGTTAACTGGGACTGGTATAACACATGAATACGGAAAACGACGAAAAAAATATATGGCTTTTGGACCTGATATAGATTTACCAGTCAGAGCCCTTAATCAGATAGATTTCCAAATGCCTCAAGGCAAGACCTTAGGAATAGTGGGAGAAAGCGGTTCTGGGAAATCGACACTAGCCCGAGCTGTGGTAGGACTAATCAAGGCTCAAGATGGATCGCTTCAGCTGAACGGAAATGAATTAGATAAAACGGTAGAAAACCGCTCCAATGAAGACAAATCGGCAATACAAATGGTTTTTCAAAACCCTACCGCTTCACTAAACCCTAAACTAAAAATTAAAAAGACTCTTATTCGATCACTTATGCGCTTTTCAAAGTTAAACAAACAGGAAAGTGAAGAAAGAGCAGCGTCTCTTATGGAAGAAGTTGGCTTGGACCCTAGTTACTTGGAAAGACTGCCATCGGAACTTAGTGGAGGCGAACAGCAAAGAGTCGCGATCGCGGGTGCTTTTGCTACTAATCCTGAAATCGTAGTGGCTGATGAGGCGGTGTCTGCTCTAGACGTTTCGGTACAAGCTCAAGTACTAGGCCTTCTTGAAGACCGCCAGCAGGAATTAGGTAATTCGTATCTATTTATCACGCATGACCTTGGCGTCGTGAGATACATATCAGATGACATAATGGTGGTCTACGCAGGTCACATAGCTGAATATGGACCTTCAGAGGGAGTGCTAAATAGTCCATCCCACCCCTATACTGAAGCTCTTTTATCGGCAGCTCCTATTCCAGATCCGTATGCCAAACCTAATCCTCTGAGATTAGAAGGTGCTGTCCCAACCATGCGTGAGGAATTCACCGGTTGTTTCTTCGCTAGCCGATGTCCTCGCAAATTGGGACCTATTTGTGACACAGAAGCACCACCTATACAGAAGATATCCACCAATGAAAACCATGTAATAAACTGCCACATCCCTGTAGAAGATCTAGAAAAAATTCAGTCCTGAGTCATAAAAAAGCATTTCACACAGGTGTGAGTTCTAGCCCCTACCTACGTATGGCATTTGAGTTGCCATTATTGTAACGAACTGTATATTCGCGTCCAACGGCAAATTCGATATGTACAAAACTGTCTCGCCCACATGTTCCACGTTAAATGTAGGTTCTGGCATAGTTTCCCCATTAGCCTGCAACACTCCGCCCTGCATCCTCGCAGTCATAGGTGTAGCTGCATTACCAACATCAACCTGACTGCAAGCAATATTATATTTGCGGCCATCTAAAGATATCTGCTTTGTAAGACCGGTAATAGCATGTTTCGTGGTCGTATAAGCGACAGCATCTGGCCTAGGTGTATAGGCCGAAATTGAACCGTTGTTGATAATTCTGCCACCTTGAGGGGACTGATTCTTCATTATCTTTATGGCATGCTGTGCGCAGACGAAACTGCCTGTAAGATTTGTATCCACCACGCGCTGCCAATCCTCGACAGGAAGATCTTCCATGTTCATTCTTGGCGACCCGATACCTGCATTATTGAAAAGAACATCTAATCTTCCAAAAGTAGATTCTGCCTTCTCGAAAAGCTCAGCTACTGACTCTGGGTTCCCAACATCAGTAGAAACTGCAATGGCTCGTGAATCATCCACTCCAGATTCAGCTATCGTCTCCTCCAAAGGTTCTATCCTACGACCAGCCAAAACAACTGAGTACCCGTCGCCCAATAATTGCAATACTGAACTTTTGCCAATACCTGTACCTGCTCCTGTGACCAACGCCACTTTACCATTCGATGCCATGAATAGAACTCCTTGTTATTTGATTAGCTGTGGAATTCTACCGGATATTATCATTGAGGTCACTTCAGTAAGTGAAAATCTTAAAAATACTCTGATGGTATGATCGTATAAGAATGGTTTCAATCAAGCAATTTTTCAAATGCCTTTCTTAAACGCAGTCCGACTTTGTCCAATCTTTCTGAACTATTACCACTGAAAGCTAATCTTATGTGATTTTGATGTAATGATGTATCTTGATAAAACAAGGACCCATCAGGAAATATCAGCCCTTCTTCTGCTGCAGATTTTGTCAGTAATTCTGAATCCACATTCTTGCATTTAGGCCATAAAAAAAATCCACCTGCAGGTTCGATAAATTCCAAATAGTCAGAACAATGCCGAGCCAATGAATCTGACAATGCTCTACATTGAGATTTATATAAACTCCTCATTTCCTCAACATGTTTTGAGTATTCTGAAGATTCAATGAAGCTAGCCACTGCTGTCTGAATAAAAGGAGCATTCCCCATGTCGGATCTCGTTTTCCTTATAACATCAATCGCCCCACCTGAACCTTGAAGCCAACCCAACCTCAACCCTGTGGCAATCGTTTTACTGAAAGTCCCCATCCTCATGACACCCTCTCCACCATTTATAGAGTAAATGTCCGATGGTGGCGGTTCGTCGAAAAACAAACCACTATATGTCGAATCCTCTAATATCATAATTCCATTATCCAACGCTAATTTGGCAATTGAACGGCGATTACTTTCACTCATTGTTAAGCCAGTTGGATTGTGAAAATCATCTATCGTATATAGCGCCTTTATTACATCGCCATTGTTACGCGAATTCCTAATTATATTCTCAACGACTTCAATAGAAATACCGTCCTCATCAAGCGGTACTTCTATAATCTTCCCTTGATATTTAAGAATAGTCTCGACAGTTCCTGAAAAACTTGGACCTTCTACTAAAACAATGTCTCCTGGGTCTATAAAGGTGGCGCAAAAACTCTCCATGCACCCAGAACTGCCATTGAAAAGTATGAAATTATCGGGAGTCTGTGGCAGCGATGTGAAACCATATATGGGATCATTCAACAATTCTCTAAGATCGGCCTTGCCCCGGCCATATTCGTATTCCATTTCGGTAAATTTACCGGAATGTAAAACTTGCGACATATGATCTGCCATAGAATCCATTGGTATTCCTTCAGGAACTGGCATACCTACAGCGAGATCAATAGGATCATGATGATCGGTTGGGATTTCCCATCTGCTTTCTGAATCGACTCCCGCGCCCAGAGCCTTGGCTCCGGTAGAAAGAATCTCCAAGACATCAAATTTAGTATCAGACATTTAATCTCTCTTTATCCACAATTGGTCTTCAATTGTACCTTGCACCTTATTAATCAGATAGGCTCTAAATGAAACCAAAAGGCACATCCATTAGCAACTATCTTCACTTTCGCTATAATGGGCAAAACTTTCGCTATAATTGCAAAAAATGGTGAGGAACAATGCTATGAAATCAGACAGGAAACTTGTAGCGCATCTAATGAGGAGGGCAGGGTTTGGAGCCACACCCAAAGAATTAGACGAACTTACTTCTAGCAAATCATACGAAGAAATTGTAGAAGACCTGATCAACCCGGAAAAATTTGACCCTATTGATATGTCCTACGTGGAAAGATATTACACTGGCGAACCGGTAGCAGTGCATGTTGGAAAATGGCTCTATAGAATGGCGAACACTAAAAGACCTCTTGAAGAAAAGATGTCCTTATTCCTACACCATATTTTCCCCGTTGCCTGGGGAAAAAGTGAACACGGGCCTTCCCTATACCGAGAGATCGAAATGTTCCGAAATACGGGATTAACTAATTTCAAGAATATCTTGTTGAACCTATCTAAAGATCCAGCTATGCTTTTTTGGTTAGACAATAACGAAAACCATAAAGATGAAATAAACGAAAACTATGGAAGAGAGCTACTTGAGTTATTTTCCATGGGAGTTGGCAATTACACGGAAGATGATATAAAGAACGCCTCCAGAGCCTTCACTGGATGGACTTTTAGACAACCGCTATCTTTATATCCGTATGGTCATCACCACGCTGATTTCGAGTTCATATCGGATGACCATGATTACGATGAAAAAGAATTCCTAGGACAAGTTGGAAATTTCGACGGTGAAGACATCATCGATATTATCGTCAAGGAAGAAGCCGCTGCCAATTTCTTATCACGTCACCTATACAATTTTTTTGTGGAAGATGAGGTACAAGTCCCTTCATGGGAAACTGTAGACCCTAAAGACCCTCAGGCGATTAAAGAACTTTCAACCGCCTATATGGAATCTGAAGGGAATATGCGAAATGTTCTTAGCACCCTGTTTAATTCAGATTTCTTCAAAAATTCTATGAATTTGCCAAAAGTGAAAAGTCCTACTGAACTTATAGTTGGTGTAATCAAACAAACCGGTGAATTTAACTCCCCGACACCTGGCATCCATGAATTTGCGGTAACAACCCTCAACGGTTCGGCCTTTGAAGGTCCTCTGGCAATCATGGGACAAAGACTTATGAATCCTCCCACTGTGGAAGGATGGCACACGGGATCTGAATGGATTGATTCCGGAACATTGAGTGAAAGAATTGGTTTTGTAGAAAAACAATTTGCAGACCCCTTGAAACCAGGTGTTTCAGAAATGGTCAGCAGAATCGGAAGTTTGAATGATAACCCGGCCGAACTAGTAGACAGATGCCTCGATTTGTTAGGGGCAGTGAATGTTCGTGAGGAAACATACAAATCACTTAAAACATATGCTGAAGAGCTCAGGGAACTTGAAACCTCAGCTGGAGTGCATAACCTTATACAAATGACAGCTTCTACCGTTGACTATCAGTTTGCGTAGGAATAAGGAGAGGTAAACCAATATGACAACCGACGCCAGAGAAAAAACTCTAGTAGTTATTCAATTAACCGGTGGAAATGATTTCATGAACACCCTGGTTCCGTATACAAATGAGCACTATTATGACGCCCGAAAAAAAATTGTTATAGGACAAAACGATGTACTTCCCATAAATAAAACATTGGGAATAAATAACAATGCGGCTCCTCTGAAAAGACTCTTTGATGAGGGAAAAGTGGCCATCGTTCAAGGAATAGGATATCCAAATTCAAATAGATCTCATTTCAGAGGAATGGATATATGGCACACGTGCGAACCTGACAGAGTCGGCAGTGAGGGCTGGCTAGGTTTAGCTATAAAAGATCTAGACCCCAAAAGTGAAAATGTATTAACTGGTATAAACATTGGGCAAGGTTTGCCAAGGGCAATGTCCGTAGCTGGTGTACCAGTAACCTCTGTAGGAGATCTAGAAAGCTATGGCGTCATGAACAAAATTGAACAAGAACGTCTTAAGGAAAGATCACTCCAGGCTTTCAAAGATATATATGGCCAAGCAATAGGAAGTGGACAAGTAGCAGAATACATTGGTAAGACGGGACTAGATGTACTTAAGGGTGCAGACCTTTTGGCCGACGTGGCCAGCAAGTATCAATCCTCCATTGAATACGCCGACAACTCTATAGCAAAAAGCCTGAGAGACGTGGCACGCATACACTTTGCTGACTTAGGGACCAGAGTTTTTTATACTAATCACGGCGGATATGACACTCATGCAAATGAAATGCCGGCACACCCAAAATTATTAACCGATCTTAGCGGTGCCATATCTGACTTCATGGATGACCTTGAAGAACACAATGCTGCGGACGATGTATCAATACTTGTTTTCACCGAATTTGGAAGACGGATGCGAGATAACGGAAGCGGCACAGACCATGGCTCAGGAGGAGGTGCATTCTTAATTGGCAAAAATGTGAAAGGTGGTCTTTATTCAGAATACCCTTCATTAAATCCCAACGACTGGGAACATGGAGAAGACCTGAAGCATACCATAGACTTCCGTGGCATTTACGGCACTGTGCTAGACCAGTGGCTCGGCCTGGATGCTAGGCCGATTGTCAAAGGTGAATTTGAACAGATAAAGCCTTTTTACATTTAATTAATCGGGAGACCTACGATGACGAGACCACACGGATTATTGAGAGCTGGATACCCCTATTCAACAACTCTCGGGATGAGGAGAGTAACCAACTTCCCAACTGACATAGCCTTTGGTGAGAATGACATTTTGTACGTGCTGCTAAGGTCAGAAGGAGTAGCCTCGGTTCGAATATGGTCGACAGAGGATATGGATGAACTCACCGATGAGTTAAAAGGGTTCGGTAGTTTTGGCTCTGAAGACGGGCAACTAAAATGGCCTGTCAACATAATTACTGACGATTCAGGCGGGATATTCATCAGTGACGAAGCTAACCATAGAATCACCAAATATGATCAAGAAGGCAATTACATAAGTAAATTTGGTACCTACGGTGACGGTCAAGGTGAATTCAACGGCCCTTCAGGATTCGCTCTTGATATAGATAATAATTTCATAGTGTGTGATTCCAAAAACAACAGAATCCAAAAATATACTAAAAGTGGAGACTATATATCTTCATTTGGTACATATGGATCGGGCCTAGGGCAATTTAACCTACCTTGGGGTTTGGACTGTGACGAAAATGGAAATATATACGTTTGCGACTGGGGAAACCATCGAATTCAAATTTTTTCTTCTGACGGTGAGCTGATAAATGTTTTTGGAGAATACGGTGACGGCACGGCGCAACTGAATAGGCCAACTGGGATCACTGTAGACAACCATGGCGATATTTATGTGGCTGACTGGGGTAACAACAGAGTCCTCATGTTCAACTCAGAAGGTCAATACATCTGGAGTTTCTATGGGGATGCTACTCTATCAAAAGTTGCACGCAATTACATGCTGACTAACGCAGTACCCAACAGACTTAGAGAGATGGGTAAATTAGAGGCAGAAAAATATCTGCGAAGACCAAGATCCGTGAGGATAGATAGTGATTTCAGGCTATTTATACCAGATTTCGAATCCTACCGTATTCAGGTCTACCAAAAAGACTTCATAGAATTGGATGAGACTCAGTTCGCAGAACCATTGAGAAATCCTACCTTGGAAGTCACATAAATTTTTCCAGTTAGACAAAGAGTTCTGTTGTATGAAAGTTACCAACCAAATTGAGTCTGAAATTAAGCAAGTTATGGAAAGCCTAAGCATAACTTACAGTTGGATTGATGTAGATCCTGATTTTGCAGATACTGAAAATTTCTGCCAGAAATATAATTACCCAATGGACAAGTCAGGCAATACCATTCTCGTGGCATCAAAAAGGGGTGACAAAAAATACAGTGCCTGTATAGTCCTTGCCACAACCAGATTAGATGTAAACAAGAAAGTTAAAGAATTAATGCAGGTATCCAGACTATCTTTTGCGAATGCTGAAGAAACTACAGAAATTACAGGGATGCTTATTGGAGGAGTCACACCGGTCGCACTACCAGAAAATTTACCTCTCTATATTGACAGTAAAGTGATGCATAAAGACTACGTCATAATAGGAGGTGGTAGCAGATCTGGAAAAATTCAATTAGATCCTGAAGAACTACTAAAACTTCCTAATGCCCGAGTGATCGAAGGTCTTTCTAAATCCTGATTACCCTGACCAATTCAAAATAAAATCACGCTGTATCTGGGTTTCTGGTGAAGCCCTAAATGCCCCTGCTACATCTAGTCTCAAATTCGTAATCTGATCCAATGCTTCTTGACCAGTCATACCGTGCCTTACCAAATAACATCCCACAACCGTTCCAGTTCTACCAAGGCCCCTAAAACAATGCACATAGACCGAGTTGTTAGACTCAATTTGAGAGTCAATTAAATCTAAAATTCTTTTCATCTCGTCAGAATCTGGTACCTTCCTATCGATTATAGGAAACCTGTAATACTCAGACCTTAAGGAGCGTCGGCGTCTTTCCAGATGTAAGTTGCGTTGATAATCGGGTCTTTCACCAGCCTCGGTCAAATCTATAAATGAACTGATACCGCATTCCATGAGATTACCGATTTTGTAGGAAGGGGTGTTCCTATCCCTAAACTTTGTCTTCAGCATCGCTGAAACAGAATTAACAATGGTAGCCAAAGTTGTTGAAGGCCGAAGTGACAATTGATTACCTGGGTACTCCCCTGCTGCCAAATTTCCTTCTACCACCCAATAGGCAAAACTATTTAATTGATTTTCAGTATTATCGATCATAGGTATAAGATTACATCGTGACAATTACAAAATTAGAATCTATTCCTTTGCTAAGGACGCATAAATGGTATCAGAGTTAGACAAAGACAATAACTTGGTCTGGATAGACTTGGAAATGACAGGTTTAGAGGATGAACATTTGATTATAGAAATAGCAACTATAGTGACAAATGGTGACTTAGAAGAGATCGCGGAAGGTCCCTCTATAGCTATAAATCGCAGCTCACTTGAAATGCAAAACATTAATGAATGGTCAAAAGAACAACATCAACAATCTGGTTTATTAGATCGAGTGGTAAATTCATCAATTTCAATAAATGAGGCCGAAAATAAAACTCTCGAATTTTTGGAGAACTGGATAGAACCAGGAAAATCTCCAATCTGCGGAAATTCCATAGGAACTGATAGAAGATTCATAAGAAGGGAGATGCCACGCCTTGATAAATTCCTACATTACAGGATGGTCGACGTTTCCACGATAAAGGAACTGGTAAAACGATGGTACCCCTCAAAAGAGTTACCTGACAAACAAAGTAAGCATCTTGCCCTTGATGATATTCGGGAAAGCATTGAGGAATTGCGTTGGTATAGGAAGACATTCTTCATGGAAGAAATGTAAATTTAGGAGTTTCATAAATTGATAAAGAGACCTCTCGGTAAAACAGGAATGGAAACTTCAATATTGAGCCTGGGCACTGGTGGTGCAAGACAATTCGGCCAAAACATGGGGCATTCCATCAAGGACCAAACAAAACTCGTGCATGCCGCACTCGACATGGGAATAAATATTTTTGACACAGCTAGCCATTATGGACATTCGGAATCCATATTAGGCAATTGCTTATCAGGTGTTCAAAGAGATTCATTCTTCATATGTACTAAATGGCCAGCCAGAGACGAAACGGACAACACCGTTCTTGACCCCACCAAACTCATTGAATCAGTGAATAAAAGCCTTGCAAGACTTCAGACCGACTACATCGACATAATGCTCTTCCATGGGATAATGCCTGACGAGTATTTATCTATTGTGGAGAACCTGTATCCGACAATGGCTCAACTAAAATCTGAAGGAAAAATTAGGAGTATTGGATTTAGCAGCCGTTTTTCCGAGGACCCTGAGCAAAAAAGCATCGAATTAGGTCTTTCACAAAACCCAGATTTGTGGGACGTCGTGATGTTGAAGTATGGAATACTTAACCAACATGCAGCGAAGGAAATCTTGCCTTTAGCTCAAAAGCACAAGGTAGGAACAATCAACATGGCTGCTGTTAGGGTAAAACTGCCCGATGCCAACCTTTTGGAAGAACTAATTGCAAAATGGAAGTCCTCAGGATTAATAGACATTAATTCGTTACCGTCTTCAGACCCCCTGGGTTGGCTAATTGATGGAAATGTAACATCTGTCATTGAGGCTGGATACAAATTTGCAGCTGAACCCGAATCTATCTCGACAGTATTAACAGGAACTGCTTCAATTCCTCACCTCAAAATGAATGTTGAAAGCATTAGAGAACCAAATCTCAAAAAAGAGCATCTAGATAGGCTTAAAAACACTTTGAGCCACATAGTTGAATACGCGTAATATATAAATAACGACGCAACATAGGACCCAAAAGTGGAAGAAAACATTCATCAAGATTTTATAAGAGACATAATCAAAACCGATTTGGCCTCCGGAAAACACAAATCGATCACTACTAGATTCCCTCCAGAGCCAAACGGATACCTTCATATAGGTCATGCCGCCTCCATATGTCTAAATTTCGGAATAGCAGCGGAAAATAATTTAGCTACATGTAATCTTAGATTTGATGACACCAATCCTTCCAAAGAAAACACCGAATTTGTAGAGGCTATCAAAACAGACATCGAATGGCTCGGATTCAGTTGGGATGAAAGGGAATATTTTGCTTCCGATTATTTTGAAAAACTTCATGGATTTGCTATCACCCTTATAGAGAAAGGAAAAGCCTACGTGGACAGTCAAACCCAAGAGCAAATCAGGACAAATAGAGGAACCCTTACACAACCGGGTCATGACAGCCCGTACCGAGCTCGAAATGTACAGGAGAATTTGAATCTTTTTGTTGAAATGAGAGAAGGTAAACACCAACCTGGTTCCCATGTTTTACGGGCCAAAATTGATATGTCTTCCCCTAACCTAAATATGCGAGACCCTGTGATGTATCGAATACTCGACACTCCCCA
>Ga0066366_10000336_pt1 | contig 11656 bp, 6 predicted proteins | sample Knorr_S7_td_250__FD_77334 | JGI IMG/M metagenome (GOLD analysis project Ga0066366, IMG submission 77334) | Marine microbial communities from Southern Atlantic Ocean transect - Knorr_S7_td_250_ad_252m_LV_B | ecosystem: Environmental > Aquatic > Marine > Oceanic | place: Atlantic Ocean | collected...
CATCGAACTTTTTAACGTCTCCAGACATTCCTAACCCTTCTACTTGGTTTTCACGTAGAGAATCTACCATGTCCTCACTCCTTCAAGTCTCAAGGAACAGTTTTACTGGCTTTAAAGACCGTGCCTAGACTCATAATCGCTGATATCATTCTCCATCCGAAGAGTGAGGCCGATGTCGTCAAGCCCATTCACCAGCGCGTCTTTTCGGGCTGCGTCGATCTCAAACGATATAGATATCTCCTCGCTCTCGTCCCAAACCCTTTGTCCAACCAAATCGACAGTCAATTCAATACCCGCATCATCCTCGGCTTTATCCATAATCTCCCGCACCTGTTCCGCCGGCAAAACCAACGGGAGCACACCGTTCTTGAAACAGTTGTTGTAAAAGATATCGGCGAAACTCGTGGATATGATGCACTTGATCCCGTAATCTCGGAGCGCCCATGGCGCATGCTCTCTAGAAGATCCACAACCAAAGTTTGGCCCGGCTACCAATACATTAGCGTTTTTGTATGCCGGCTTGTTTAAGACAAAATCTGGGTTATCGGAACCATCGGAGTTATAACGCCAAGAGGAAAACAGTGCTCCTTCGAACCCTTTCCGTTCGATACTTTTTAGGTAGACTGCCGGAATAATCTGGTCGGTATCTATGTTGATGCGGTCAATAGGTGCGACCACACCGGTTAATTTCGTGAAGGCGTCCATAATTTATCTCCTCGTATAGTGAGCCTAAAGGTCTCTAACGTCGACGAAGTGTCCGGCGACTGCCGCCGCTGCGGCCATCGCAGGGCTGACGAGGTGAGTGCGGCCACCTTTCCCTTGCCGACCTTCAAAATTTCGATTGGAGGTCGAAGCGCAGCGCTCGCCTGGCTTCAATATATCTGGGTTCATCCCCAAACACATAGAACAACCAGCTACACGCCAATCAACTCCAGCCTCAATAAGTATCTTGTCCAGACCCTCATCTTCAGCTTCTTTTTTGATTTTAGCCGACCCTGGGACCATCATAGCGTATACGTCGTCATGAACCTTTTTACCCTTCACGACCTCAGCGGCGGCGCGGATGTCTTCCAAACGGGAATTTGTGCATGCACCAATGAAAACGCGGTCCAGTTTAATGTCTTGAATCGGCGTGCCGGCTTTCAGGTCCATATATTGAAGTGCTCTGGTCAAAGCATCACGAGCGTTCTCGTCGTCAGCGTCAGCAGGGTCTGGAATCGTTCCCGATATCGGTGCGACCATGCCTGGAGTAGTGCCCCAGGTCACGTGAGGTTCGATGTCTGATGCCTCGAGCTCCACAACTTTGTCGTATTTGGCACCAGGATCCGTAGCCAAAGTCTTCCATCGTTCGACCGCAGCGTCAAAGTCCGAACCTTGTGGAGCGAACTGGCGACCACGTAAGTAATCAAAAGTCGTTTGGTCAGGAGCGATCATACCGGCCCTCGCGCCGGCCTCAATACTCATGTTGCAGACAGTCATACGACCGTCCATAGACAGATTACGGATGGCTTCGCCCGTGTACTCGATAACGTGACCGACGCCTCCGTAAACACCAATCTTCCCAATAATGGCCAGAATGATGTCCTTGGCGGTGACGCCGCGGGGCAAGTCCCCGTTGACCCTTACCTCCATAGTGTCAGGCTTAAATGAACGTAGAGTCTGAGTGGCCAGTACGTGTTCGACTTCCGATGTGCCTATGCCGATGGCGAAAGCGCCTAGAGCACCATGCGTAGAAGTGTGACTATCTCCGCAAACCACTGTCTTACCGGGCTGGGTATATCCAAGATCAGGGCCAATAACGTGAACGATACCCTGCAAGGGGCTGAATCGGTCGTATAGTGTGACCCCGAACTCCGCGCAATTGCGGTCCAAGGCGTCCAATTGCTTCTTAGATATCTCGTCGGTGACTGGGAGCGCGAGGTCCCAGGTAGGAGTATTGTGGTCAGCAGTTGCGACGGTCAGGTCAAGGCGTCGTACTTTCCGGCCCGAATCTCGAAGGCCGTCAAAGGCTTGAGGGGATGTCACTTCATGGACCAAATGGAGGTCTATATAGATAATGGGGGACTCGCCTGGCTGCTCGGCCACTACGTGGTCTTCCCAGATTTTCTGGAACATCGTCTTGGGAGGCATTTAAGTCGTCCTTAAAAAATCAGATTAAGGTTCCCGACACCAGTTCCGCAACGACCACCGGTGACACGCCCATCCCACGCCTAACACTGACGACGGAGACCAACCAGTATTATAGCACCAAGAATGCGTAGCGCCACGGATCAGACTCCCCGCCCCTGGGTAGAGGCGCATATGGGGTTAATGGTACACTGGCAGCATGCCTATACTGCAGGCTCGGACCCCGTCTAACCTCCAAGGGATTCGCTGGTAAACGGTACCTCTGCGCCTGCTTCCACCCTTTTTACGCCTATAGGAGGATAGCAATGCCAGCATCGGACGCAGTGGTCCTACCTGAAACAGCTCGGCCTAATAAATACCGAATCAAACTACACCCGGACCTCACAAATTTTACCTTCCAAGGTGAACAAAGCGTTGACATCCAAGTCCTAGAACCGACTTCTTCGATAGTCCTTAACGCAATTGATCTTACGATCGACAAAGCTACCATCCACGCTATGGGAATCAGCCTTACTACCTATTCGGTGAACTTTGATAAAGCCGCTGAGACAGCGACATTACAATTCGAAGATACGATCCAACCAGGCGAAGCTCGATTGGAGATGGCTTTTTCCGGAGAGCTGAACGACAAGCTAATAGGGTTTTATCGATCAGAATACACATCTCAAGACGGCGAGACTAGGTATCTGGCTACCACGCAGTTCGAGGCTACTGATGCCAGACGAGCTTTCCCGTGTTGGGACGAACCAGCGAAGAAGGCAATCTTCGAAGTGACCCTCGTATTCGCTGACGAATATCAGGCTGTCTCCAACACACCAGCGGTTGAAGAGACCGTACCCGGAACAGGTTTAAAGTCAATCCGATTCGCCGAAACCCCTGTTATGTCAACTTATCTATTAGCATTTGTAGTTGGAAACCTAACATCTATAGAAGAAAGGGCGTCAGGCGGCACGTTAGTCGGTGTTTGGACTACCCCAGGCAAAGAGAACCAGGCTAATTTTGCCCTCGACACATCCGTGAAACTACTTGGATATTTCAACGAATATTTCGGTATACCTTATCCGTTGGCCAAATTGGATCATATTGCCATACCCGATTTCGCCGCAGGAGCCATGGAGAACTGGGGTGCTGTCACCTATCGCGAGACCGCCTTGCTAGTCGACCCAGACAACTCCTCAGCCGGCACCCGACAGAGGGTAGCCGAAGTCATTGCTCACGAAATGGCCCACATGTGGTTCGGAGACTTGGTTACCATGGAATGGTGGGACGACCTGTGGCTGAACGAGAGCTTCGCGTCCTGGATGGGCAACAAAGCTGTCGACTGGCTCTTTCCCGAATGGAAGATGTGGACCCAGTTCGTGAATATGGACACCAATCGCGCACTAAGCCTGGACGGCCTTAAAAACTCCCACCCTATCGAACAAGCGGTTAAAAATCCTGCAGAAGTGAGTCAGCTTTTCGACGCCATCAGCTACAGTAAGGGCGCTTCTGTAATTCGCATGCTGGAGAACTTCTTAGGCGAGGAAACGTTCAGAAAAGGCTTAAACCGATACCTAACCAGCAATATGTATGACAATGCCCGGACTGAGGACTTGTGGTCAGCTCTGGAGAAAGAATCGGGCCAACCTGTGACTGCCATCATGGATTCCTGGGTAAAGCAGATGGGATACCCAGTTATCCAAGTGGAGTCAGAACGCAGTGGAAATCAGACAAGACTTTCGGTAACCCAAGAGCGCTTCGTATATGATCGGCTATTAGGTGAGACTGAACCAGACACCGAAGTCTGGAGGGTCCCTATCAGCGCCCAACAATCTGGGGAAGATTCCAAGATAACCGTAATGGAAGGGCGTCAAGCGCAGTTGGATTTCCCCGTTGGCGATGATGGTTGGGTAAAGGTCAACCCACTACAGACGGGTTTCTTTCGGGTGAACTACAGTGCAGAGGACTGGCAACGTCTAGTACCTCCGATACAATCTTTAGAGCTTCACGCTACGGACCGACTGGGTGTCCAGAACGATGCTTACGCCTTGTCCAAAGCTGGACTACTTCCTGTGACCCAATTTCTCTCACTTGCGCAAGCCTACCAGAACGAGGACGACGCATCGGTGTGGAGTGACTTGGCCAGCAATCTTCGCGACATCGAGCAACTGATTTGCGAAGAACCAATCCACTCAGCCTACCAAAGTTTCGCTCGGGAAATATTCGGCCCAGCGGCCCGTAAAATTGGCTGGGACCCAAAGTCAGGCGAAGGCCATCTGGGCGCCCTACTCAGATCCACTGTGCTGAGCCAGGCCGGTAGTTATCTTGACCCCGACGTAAACTCCCAAGCCAAGGATCGGTTTAATCAATATATAAACGACCGAGAATCTCTGGCCCCAGATATTAGAGGTGTGGTTTTCGCATTAGCTGCCCAAAGTGGAGGGAAGGAGATCTACGACCAGATCTGGCAACTGGAAGGCGAGACAGACCTGTCGGAAGAGAAAATTCGCCTGTTGATGGCCCTATCACGTTTCCAAGAACCAGAGCTTCTTAGCGCCACTTTAGCCGACACGTTATCTTCTAAGGTAAGATCTCAAGATTGCATCACTATGGTTGCCAGCGTGGCCGCCAACCCAAAGGGCCGAGACCTAGCCTGGGAATTCGTCAAAGACAACTGGACCGAGTTTGACCGGCGCTACGGCGGAGGAGGATTCGGTCTTATGCGCCTTGTGTCTATTTGTAGCCATTTCAATTCCCAAGAAAAGGCTGACGAAGTAGACAGTTTCTTTGCCGAGCACCCTGCTCCAGCCGCCGAGAGGACTATCCTGCAAGCACTAGAGCGGGTTCGATTGAACATCAAATGGCTGGAGCAGAACCGACAGGAATTGACTGACTGGTTCGCCCAGTAGAAGATTAAACTGAACATACAAACTTTAAAGTAGATAGGTGAATCCTGTCTATACTCCTGGAATATATGTCAACTATTTCTAACATCAATGAACTGAAATCGGCGTTAGGTAAACGTTTGCTCGTGATCGACGGTGCTATGGGAACCGCCATTCAAAACCGGAACCTAGGACCTGATGACTTTGGAGGCCCAGAATACGAAGGGTGCAACGAATATCTGACAGTAACCCGGCCTACTGTTATAGAAGACATCCACCGAAGCTACCTGGAAGCAGGGGCCGACATTATCGAGACAAACACATTCGGTTCAACCCCGGTAGTATTGGCGGAATACGATCTGGCCCAAGAAGCACGTCGTCTTAATCGGGAAGCAGCGAGTCTAGCCCGCCGTACGGCCGATGACATATCTACCCCAGGGAAACCGCGGTTCGTTGCTGGGTCGATGGGACCTACCACTAAAACCATCTCTGTCACTGGTGGAATAACTTTCGAAGAACTAGCCGATGGATACCATATCCAGGCCGCAGGCCTTATCGAAGGCGGTGTCGACTTATTACTCCTAGAGACTAGCCAAGACACCTTGAACGTCAAAGCCGGCCTAGAGGGCATAGACCGGGCCTTCGTTGAATTGTGCCAAGAAGTACCAGTAGCAATCCAGGGTACCGTTGAACCCATGGGGACTCTGCTGGCTGGCCAGGACGTCGAAGCCTTCTATACTTCTTTATCTCACCGCGACTTGCTTTGGATAGGACTAAACTGCGCGACTGGCCCTAGCTTCATGACCGACCACATCAGAACCCTCGCTTCTTTATCTAAGTTCCCCGTGGCATGCGTCCCGAATGCTGGGATGCCAGACGAAAACGGCAACTACAACGAAACTCCAGAGGCAATGGCAGATACAGTCGGCCGATTCGCCGAGTCCGGCTGGGTCAACTTGGTCGGTGGATGTTGTGGAACCGTACCCAAACATATAGAACTGCTCGCAGATATGGCGACGGGTAAGCCCGTGCGCCCTGGAATCGTATCCGATGAAACCAGAGTTTCTGGGATCGAAACTCTACTAGTGGACGACGAAGTTCGGCCGGCAATAGTAGGAGAGCGTACCAACGTATTAGGTAGCAGGAGATTTCGACGCCTCATAGCCGAAGGTTCATTCGAAGAAGCGGCTGAGATAGGACGGCGCCAAGTCAGAAATGGAGCCCACATCTTGGACGTATGCCTTCAGGATCCTGATCGAGACGAGGCATCTGATGTATCCGACTTCCTGGATTTAGTGACAAAAAAAGTAAAAGCGCCATTCATGATCGACTCTACAGATTCGACAGTGATCGAATTGGCCCTGACAAAACTACAAGGCAAGTCCATCATCAATTCCATTAACTTAGAAGACGGAGAAGCCCGGTTCCAGACCGTAGTACCACTGGCTCGTCGGTTTGGAGCAGCCCTAGTTGTTGGTTGCATAGATGACGACAAAGAGCAAGCGCAGGCCATCACTAGGGAACGCAAGTTGGAAGTCGCAATACGATCTGCCAAATTGCTTACAGAAAAATATGGAGTCCCCATCGAAGATATCATCTTCGACCCATTGGTTTTCCCAGTAGGTACCGGCGACGAAAACTACGTCGGCTCAGGGGCTGAGACGATCGAAGGGGTAAGGCTGATCAAAGAAGCCCTGCCCGGAGCCAAAACGGTACTTGGGATCTCAAATGTATCCTTTGGACTGCCCGCATCGGGCAGGGAGGTACTCAATTCGGTCTTCCTCTACCATTGTGTTCAAGCAGGGTTAGATATGGCCATCGTCAACTCAGAAGGTATGGAGCGTTATGCGTCCATACCTGATGAAGAGCGGAGACTGGCAGAAGACCTTATCTGGTCACAGGGAGACGACCCGGTTGCCGCATTCGCCAATCATTTTCGAGAAAAAGCCCCAAAGGCCACGTCAGAAGAGCGTCTGAACCTACCCTTGGACGAACGCTTGGCTTTAGCTATCATCGAAGGCTCAAAAGAAGGCCTCGCAGAGGATTTAGACGAAGCATTAACCGGTAGATCTCCTTTGGAGATAATAAACGGGCCGCTAATGGATGGCATGACCGAAGTAGGACGGCAATTTAACGCCAACCAGTTAATAGTAGCGGAGGTTCTGCAATCCGCCGAGTCTATGAAATTCTCTGTCAGCCACCTAGAGCCTCATATGGAACAATCGGAAACGACTGTCAAAGGCAAGGTAGTATTAGCCACAGTGAAAGGCGACGTTCACGACATCGGCAAAAATCTAGTCGAGATCATAATGGGCAACAATGGCTACGAAATTATAAATCTAGGAATTAAAGTCCCTCCACAGGACTTGATCCAAGCTTACCAAGAACACCAACCTGACATGATAGGGCTTTCAGGACTCTTGGTTAAATCAGCAGCGATGATGGTGGAGACCGCCCAGGATTTCCAGCAGGCCGGAATATCCTGCCCAGTTCTGGTAGGAGGCGCAGCGCTGTCCAATCGGTTCACTCGACTCCGCATCGCTCCTGAATATGATGGCATGGTAGCCTACGCCCCAGACGCCATGTCAGGTCTCGCGCTCGCAAACACAATCCAAGACGCCGATGAGCGCGCTAAACTTAAAGCTACTTTAGACAGTGAAGCCGAGTCCATGCTGTTGGCTGACGCAGCCAACAGAGACAGTGAAGACAATGCGGAAGATGTACCTCCGGCACAAGTCAAGCACGATTTTGCGATACCAAACCCTCCCGATCTGCGATTACATGTCTTGAACGACCATCCTATGGAAGAGATATTCTCGCTGATCAATCCCCAGATGCTATATGTGAGGCACCTAGGATACAAAGGAAGGTTTGCGGACGACCTGGAAGCAGGCGAATCTGCCGCAGTTGAACTCAGGGATTCCGTCCGGCGTGTAGAAGATCTTATGTTAGCCCGGCAGGATATTAAAGCTAACGCAATTTTGAAATTCTTTCCCGCTAACTCCGAAGGACAGCGGGTATTAGTGTACGGTTCTGAAGATAGGAAAATCACTGAGGAGTTTTACTTCGGCCGCCAGACTCAGAGGGATGGACTGTGTTTGGCAGACTACCTTATACCTCAGAGTAGCGGACAGGTCGACTACGTCGGCGCGTTTGTGACGTCCATCGGTAACGGTGTCCGTCAGCTAGCAGAGAATTGGATGGCTGAAGGCCAATTCTTAAATGCCCACATCTTGCAGGCTCTGGCATTAGAAAGCGCCGAAGCTTTCGCAGAATTGCTGCACCAACAGATCAGACAGATGTGGGGCTTTGGAGACCCGTCCGGGACTACCCCGCAAGATCTATTTAGAACCCAATACCGCGGTAGGCGATTCTCATTCGGATATCCTGCATGCCCGCGCTTGGAAGACCAAGAGCAGATCTTCCGTATGCTGGAAGTACCGGCCAATCTGGACATTGAGCTGACTGAAGGTTATATGATGGATCCTGAATCGTCTGTTTCAGCTCTGGTATTTCATCATCCTGACGCTAAATATTTTAACCTTAGCGAAAGAGACATAGAGCGGTTGGAAACAGAAATCGACCAGCGATGAATGAGAATAGCGGCGTATCGTTACTATGAAAACGATGAAATTCTCTAGCCACCACTAGCTCAGTGAATGTTGAGCTCGACCAGCACCCAAGCATGTGGGTCATAATTCCGACGTCGTGCCACTACGTATGACATCTCTATTCTAGCGCCCGGAGGAAACGTGGAGCCGATAACTAAGATCGCAGAATCACTTGGTCTAAATCCTGACCATTTGGAACCTTACGGCCGCTATAAAGCCAAAATATCCCTGGATGCCCTCAGATCTCCTGCCGACTACCGAGGGAAACTGGTGGTAGTTACAGGTATTACCCCAACCCCAGCCGGAGAAGGTAAAACCACCACGGCCATAGGGCTCACACAGGGCATGGGTCGGCTCGGACACAAAGTCTCTGTTAACCTGCGAGAACCGACCCTCGGTCCTATTTTTGGTATCAAGGGAGGTGGCACTGGTGGAGGAATGGCCAGGGTTGTACCCGAAGACGAAATCAACATCCACTTCACAGGAGACGCCCACGCTGTCGGCTCTGCACACAACCTGCTAGCAGCCCTAACGGAAAACGCTGTGTTTCGAGGATCGGTACCTGGTTTAGACGCCAGTGGACTGATGTGGAATCGTGTTACCGACGCTTCGGACCGGGGATTAAGGCAAGTAATATCTGGGGTTGGAGGTTCTGGGTACGGGCCGCTGCGTGAAGCGCGCTTCGACATCGTATCTGCATCCGAGATCATGGCCATCTTGGCCTTAGCGGATGACCCTGAAGACCTACGAGCGCGGATTTCCCGAATAGTCGTAGGCGAAACAACCGGTGGGGATCCAGTCACAGTTGACCAGCTGGCAGTATCAGGGGCATTAATGACTCTACTGCACCAGACGGTTATGCCAAACCTGGTACAGACCATGGAAGGGCAGCCGTCCATCATTCACGCAGGGCCCTTTGGTAACATAGCCCACGGGTGTAGTTCCATACTTGCCGACAAAATGGCCTTAGGCTATGCAGATTATGTCATCACTGAAGCTGGGTTCGCATCCGATCTAGGCTTTGAGAAATTCATGCACATCAAGACTCGTCAGAGCGGGCTGCTGCCAAGCGCAGCCGTACTAGTAGCATCTGCTAGAGCACTCAAGTGGCACGGCGGCACGAGGCGGAGGGACCTTGGAAATCCTGACCCAGGAGCCGTCCTCACTGGGGGAGATAACCTCGCTCATCACATCGGCATAGTCACTGGATTCGGATTACCCTGCGTGGTGGCCATAAACCGGTTTGGAACTGACAGCCCCGATGAATTGGCAGCTGTTAAGCAGATCGCCATGAACGCCGGGGCTACGGCAGCGGTAGAGTGTGATGGCTTTGCCCAAGGCGGGGCTGGAGGAGAAGACTTGGCCCAAGCGGTCGTAGATGCTTCTCAGGATAAACCACAGATTAGATACGCGTACCCTACCGATGCTTCCGCTCAGGATAAGGTGCTGGCGCTAGCCCAGAAGATCTATAACGCAGCCGATGTCTCATGGGCTCCCGAGGCCCGCCGTAAACTGCAGCATTTCGAAGAAAATGGCTGGGGCGGTCTCCCGATCTGCATGGCCAAGACCCACCTCTCGATATCGCATGACCAGAGTCTCAAGGGACGCCCAGGAGGCTATACATTCCCCATAACCGACATTCGCGCCTCTGTAGGGGCCGGCTTCCTGTACGCCTTGGCTGGACGGATAGAGACTCTTCCAGGGCTCCCAACACGGCCCAGAGCGTTGGACATGGACGTCACAAACGAAGGCGATGTCCTGGGACTGAGCTAAGGACATACGTCTTAATTTACCAGACGGATAGACGATTCCAACATACTAGTAGCTAAGGAAACGAAATGCGGGTAACAATGATTCATGCGATTCCCGAGTCGATACCTCCAGTGCGTTTGGCGTTCGATGACGAATTTCCGGAAGCGGAAATCATCAATGTGCTCGACGAAACACTACTAATCGACTTCGATGACAAACTGACTCCACCTCTGCGGCAGCGCATGAGCAACCTAATCAGGTATTGCCAAGACAATCATGCTGATGCTATCGGACTAGCATGCTCCGTCTATGCCCCAGTAGTCGACTCGGAAAAGGACTTACTGGAAATTCCGTTGGTATCAAGTTATGGCCCTGTAATGTCAGATGCTGTAGCCGCTGGGACTCGGATAGGGCTAATTGCTTCCGTGTCTGCCACTTTAAGCGACGCAGAATACTACCTACGATTGGCCGCCCAAAAAGTAGGGACTACTGTTGAACCAAATTTATGTCTAGCTGAAGACTTGGTAACAATTATGCGGTCTGAAGGCCAAACCGGCTTGGAGCGCCGATTGGAAGAAGAGGCTCTAAAGTTGGCACCCGAAGTAGACGCCATATTGCTTGGACAATTCTCATTTGCAGCCGCACTTTCCCATCTTCAGCGGGTATCACCTGTTCCAGTCTTGTCTGCCCCTCACAGTAGCGCCCGTGCCCTAAAAACGTTACTAAACTAAAACAAGTCTAACGAAATACTTGCTATGGCTATCATTACGTCCATTCTAGATTCTGTGTAGGCCGAATCTTGTAGCAGCTGTTCGCAAGTATCCCTCCCTAGCTTCTTCAATCCCTTGCGGCAGATTCGACCCAGTACTATCATTGCACTCAATCAACACCACCTCCGGGAGGGACGCCATGGCACCCAGTAAAGAACTCGATACAGTATTGGATATGATTCGAGCCAGGTCTGCAGAGGTACGCAAGACCACTGACGACGATCGCTTATCGTACGAACGGATAATGTCGTCTCTCCCATTGGACGACGACATCGAAACCGAACGTGTTGGTGTCAATGGAGTACCTGCGGAATGGATCAGCGCGCCCGAATCTAGAGACAACAGGGTGATCTTATATCTCCACGGAGGGGGATATTTATTCGGGTCGGTCCGCACACATCGGGTGATGCTGGCCCATATGTCCAGAGCGGCTAAGGCAAGGGTTCTGGCCCTAGATTATCGCCTGGCCCCAGAACTTCCATTTCCCGCACCGGTAGAAGACTCGGTCTCTGCATACAGGTGGCTGTTGGGC
>Ga0066366_10000371_pt1 | contig 11101 bp, 10 predicted proteins | sample Knorr_S7_td_250__FD_77334 | JGI IMG/M metagenome (GOLD analysis project Ga0066366, IMG submission 77334) | Marine microbial communities from Southern Atlantic Ocean transect - Knorr_S7_td_250_ad_252m_LV_B | ecosystem: Environmental > Aquatic > Marine > Oceanic | place: Atlantic Ocean...
CATTCTTGCCTCTTAAAAGTTCAGATTAAACATTCTGCCCGATGTTTGGGTTTTCGTATACTTTTTTCCTATTAAATTCGTTCAAAATTGAACGTGATGATAATGCTAAAGACGCTCCACCCAGAGCAGTTAAGAAAGCTCCTGCTCCTGTGACTATTTGCAGATCTGAAACTCTGGCCAAACTTATAATCCAACCAAGTCCAATTATTGATATGCCTGCCCCTATGCCTGCAGTGATGACACTCCAACGCCAGCGCATATGCTCATTGAAGCCAAAAACTCCGACCGCTGGCAATAAAGTCAGAAGGCCAATTATTACAAGTGGTATAGCCAAATAAGAAAGTCCCGCACCATTTGGAGTTATACCATCATTAATAGTCTCCACGGTCATGCGGTACTTGTTTATTAAGGAACTGATCTTTGAATTGTTGATCGCAACTAACGCTGGTGACAATTCAACCTCTTCACGGAGAATATTAATTTCCGCTTGAGCCTCTGGTGGCAAATCCTTAGCTCCTCGTTCATCGAAAGTCCATCCAGAAATCGAGCCTATTAATACCAGGATAAGAGCTGTTACACCCGCTAATACTCGACCCCATGCAATAGAAATTGTTAACGGCCTGTGTGGCGATAGCGGAGCAGTTTGCAGAGCGAAAAGGGAACCTAAAATGCCTATGGCTCCTCCAGCTACTGATACATAAAGCCCTATCCCATGAGAGTAGCTGACTGTTTCTTGTGCTGTATTTGCAATTAAGTAAGTAAGAGAAGAAATCAAAATCACGAAAGATGCTATTACTGCACCGTGAGCGCCCATCCATTTAGATACTGAGCCTGGATTTCTAATGGTTGTAATTGAAGCAGCAATCATCAAACACGCTGCACCAAAAACGAAAAATCCGAACCAGTTTCCTCCTGAAGCAGCAAATCCATTAAATGATTGACCTGTAAGGTCGAGATCGGCTGCACGAGAATGGCCAGCTATTAAACCTGCATCGCTACCCCAGGTCAAAAATAACGAAACTAAGGCAACAACTCCGCCGACACCAGCGGCAAGTAGACCTGTACGTTCATTTGGTGTTGCAGGAGTATTCCATTCAACTTCTGTTGTTTCTTTATCTTTAACCCGTTCAGCTAACTCACTCAGTATCTCTTCATCTGTACTTCTACGAGCCCTTACGGCACCTGTAATACGCTCAAAGAGTCTGCGATTATCACCCTCAGGTTGTGAGAGTCTATCAAGTACAACTGAAACTAGAAATAGAGCAAAACCTGCTGAAAAACCTAGTCCCACATCAAGGTTCTGGACCGCTCTGAACACCTGAAGCCCTAGTCCTGATGCACCCATAATTGCTGCGATACCAACCATTGCTATTGACAGCATCAAGCATTGATTCAATCCTGTCATGATCGCTGGTCTCGCTAATGGAAGTTGGACATCAACCAAAACTCTTGATTCAGGGGCTCCGTATGCGCGACTTGCCTCAACGACATCTTCAGGCACTTGTCTGATGCCAAGATTAGTCAAACGGACTAACGGAGGCAGAGCATAAATCATCGTCACCATAGTCGCGGGCACAACACCAATACTGAAGAAAAACACAAAAGGAACCATGTAGGTAAATGAGTGAATGACCTGCATAGCATCCATCACCGGTCTAACTACGTTCCACACTCCGTCTTGTCGTGCACAAAGTACACCTAATGGAATTCCAATAAGGGCGCAAAGAGCAACGGAAACTATAACCATTCCAACAGTTCTCATGGTGTCTAGCCAGTACGCTTGGCCGAGCAATCCACACAGTGCAAGTGCAAAACCTGATTGAATTCCAATTCTAGGAGTACGGTAAAGAGCTCCGAAAACAACCGTAAAAAGAACAACCCAGAACCAAGAAACTGTGAGGAGAAAGGAATTGACGAAATTATCAAGCAAAAAATCGAAAGGCCATTTAATCGTGTCCAAAACCCATCCCGCGTTCAAATCCATCCAGTCGACCATCTGATCAAACCAATAGCCGAAAGGAATTCTCCACTCATCCAGAATCGCAGTGTCAAATATGCTTACTGATTCTCCAGTACCCGCTTTCTCGAAACGTATTTGTCCGAAAATTTGCATCATAGGAACACCTCCCTGTCGAACCCGTCAATTAGTTGCTCCACGCGTCCCATCTCTTCCATGATCTCACGAGGTTCAAGTTCGCCTATTAAACGTCCTGTTTCATCAACAACTGCAATTGGCAATCCTCTTCCGGCGGCTGCATAGTTTGTGTTAAATGTCGCTTCCGCTGTGGTTCTTTCAAAGTCAGTTCTGAGTACATCTTTTAGATCAGTTGAACCTTGGGCTAAAGCAGAACTTGCATCTGCTAGGTGTAAAAGAGATACGGGCTTTCCATCCTGATCACAACAAAACCCTCCTTGACGTTCTCCGAGTGAATTAATGGCTTCCACAAGAGTTGAATTAGAATCAACTATTGCTGGCGCTTCCATGACTGATTCAACATCAATCACTCTTCCCTGATCTACGTCCTGAACAAACTCGGCCACATAAGCATCGGCCGGCTGGGTGAGAATTTCTTCTGCAGTACCAATTTGAACGACATAACCGTCTCTAAGTATGCAGACCCGATCACCTATTCTTAGAGCTTCATTTAAGTCATGGGTAATAAACAAGATCGTTTTATGAAGTTCACTCTGAATCAACATAAGCTCATCTTGCATTTGACGACGTATCAGCGGATCTAGAGCGCTAAATGCTTCGTCCATGAGAAGTATGTCTGGATCGCTACACAAAGCACGAGCTAGTCCCACCCGCTGCTGCATTCCACCGGAGAGCTCTCTAGTGGCATTGAACGCGTATGCTTCTAGACCCACAAGTGAAAGAGCCTTCATGGCGGCTTCATTTCGTTGTTTTTTCTCTACACCTTGTACTTTTAGACCATAGCCTGTGTTATCAATTACATTTCTGTGTGGAAACAGGGCAAAATGTTGGAATACCATTCCCATTTTTTCACGTCTAAATTCCTGCAGTGCAGATCCGCTCAATTCCTGCACATCCGTACCCTCTACCATCACTTTCCCACTTGTGACATCATGAAGTTTATTTACTGTACGTATCGCGGTTGATTTCCCAGAGCCTGACAAGCCCATCACCACAAATATTTCACCTTTGTTCACAGAGAAAGAAACATCGGTTAAACCCACAACGTGTCCAGACTGCTTTTGGACGTCGTCTTTATGAACACCAGATTTAGCTAAATCAAAAGCTCTTCCCCGAGGATTCGGCCCAAATATTTTAAAAACGTTTTCTAGAGAAATTATTGTTTCCCCGTCAGCCACTTTTCCTCCCTTTATTTACCTTGTGAACAAATCAAAATAAAATACTGTCTTTGAACTAAAAGGTTTTTCATTTTTTAGACTTGTAAGCACCGTAGCAGTTTAGGGAGGTACGCTGACCAGTCATGACTAAAAGTACTCATTCAGCAGTAGTCGATCCGCGAAATGAAAATGTGAAAATCTACATCAATGGAGATTTTCACAGTAGAGAAAACGCGCAAATTTCAGTCTTTGACAGTGGTTTTCTGGTTGGTGACGGTATTTGGGAGGGTTTAAGGCTTCACAATGGAAAAATCGCCTTTTTAGATAAGCATCTAGACAGACTCTTTGCTGGCGCTTCAGCAATTCATTTAGACATTGGATTAAATAAAGAAGAGTTGATAAATGCCCTGCTTGAAACTGTTGAAATTAATGGAATGACAGATGATGTGCATATCCGCGTAATGATTACTAGAGGTAACAAAAAGACTCCTTCTCAACATCCTTCAAATGTTATAGGTGGTCCTAATATTGTGATAATCGCTGAACATAAAGTCGCTGACCCTTCTGTAAGCCAGGAAGGAATTACACTCTTTACAGTGACCGTTCGGCGTCCTCCACCTGACACACTGGATCAAAGGTTAAATTGCCATTCGAAACTGCACGAGGTGATAGCCCTCATACAAGCCATCGAAGCGGGAGCTGATGAGGCTTTAATGCTTGACCCAACTGGTGCAGTCGCTACGTGTAATGCAACAAATTTTTTCATAATTAAAAATGAAGAAGTTTGGACCTCCACAGGAGAATATTGTCTGAATGGTATAACGAGAGAACTCGTTATTGAAATAGCTAGAAACAACGGAATGAAAGCCTTCGAAAAACCTTTTTCCTTAACAGATGTATATTCTGCGGATGAAGCATTCGTTACAGGAACTTTTGGTGGTTTGACGCCTGTCACACAGGTTGATGGAAGAAAGATCGCGGACGGAAAAATCGGAAACACAACTACGCTTTTGCAGAGCCTATATAAGGAAGCTGTTAACGCCGAAGTGTCAAAATGACTTTGAGGATCAACTGTTGGTCAGGCCCTAGAAATATTTCAACGGCTTTAATGTACTCCTTTAGGGAGCGAGTAGATACAACCGTGATTGATGAACCTTTTTACGCCCATTACCTAAGGGTGAGTGGACGTGAGCATCCTGGATACCAAGAAGTTCTAGATTCGCAGGATCAGTATTCAGAGCAAGTCATTCAAAATGTCATAGAGGGTGACTACGAAACTCCGGTTGTTTTCTTCAAACAAATGTGTCACCACCTAGTAGAAATAGATCTTTCATTTTTAGATAAATGTTCAAATATTTTGCTGATAAGAGAACCAAGTCTCGTAATTCGTTCACATGCAAAAAATGTCCCCGACCTTAAAGTCTCAGATATAGGTTTAGATATTCAAAATTTTCTCTTAAACAAAATCTTGGAATCTGGTGAGACTCCAGTAGTTGTTGACTCTGCCAACTTACTTATGAAACCAGAGGCAATTTTGAAAGAATTGTGTCAACACCTTGAAATTACTTTTGATGCTTCGATGCTTTCTTGGAAACCTGGAGAAAAACCTGAAGATGGTGTTTGGGCCAGACACTGGTACAAAAACACTCACGAATCATCTGGTTTTTCGAACAAAGCACCCAACAGAGAGCCATTACCTGAAAAATTTTTACCTATTCTCGAAGAAGCTACTGTCTTATACGACAATCTAAAAAAATATGCATGCAAAGGAATTAAATGATGAAGGATCCGGCTTGGATAGAGACCGTTCCGCAAGCAGATTGGAACAAGGATAGTTCTCTAAATGATTTACTTGAGAACGTAAAAGATCAAGAAAATGGTCGTGTGGATCACATCATGGCGGTTCATTCGATCAATCCCAGAAGCATGTACGCACATAATGCCGTGTACTCGTCCGCCATGTCCGGAACTGCTTCTTTACGAAAAGTTGAAAGAGAGCTAATAGCATTCGTGGTTAGTTTGGAAAACCATTGCCACTATTGAGTGTTTCATCATAAGCGCGGTCTGCGCAACCTGCTAAAAGATGACAACCTACTAGAACAAATTGAAGAAGATTGGACAACCTCCCAATTGTCAGATTCTCGTAAAACTATGTTGAATTTTGCAGTGAAGCTTACGAATGAACCTAAAAACATGGAAATAGAAGATGTTAATAAACTTCGTGAAGTGAATTTTAGTGACCGAGATGTTCTCGACATTGTTGAAGTTACGGCCTACTACGCTTACGCAAACAGACTTGCTGATGGGTTGGGAGTCGCTATAGAAGATTGGGTTTCTGAAGACGAATCAACTTAAAGTGATTCCATCTTCTGAGATCACCACCTGATCTCCTGTTGAATATGTTTCATATTCACTTTTCTCAACAACAATCACTGGCATAGCTTTTCCATAAATTTCGTCAGCAACAATTGAACCCAGGGCAATTATTTCATCAGCTTCCATCATTATTATTCCTGCGGGACCGGAACCTGAACGAATTCCTTCGGCTATGACTGAACTTCCACTACTCGACCCTCTTCCGAAAGGCATCATTAAAACTTTTCCTTTTGCTGACATTCCACCTTGTGGGTGCCTCAAATCAATGATCTCACCTGTTTCAGGGTCAACTCCCCCCCAAAAACTAAGTGGCTCATCCAGTTTTAAGACTTCTCCATTCGCTTTTCCTCGAACTAAAAAAATCATGGTTAACCATTAACCCAAATTTTACTGTCAACAGATAAGTCCCCTGAAATGCCTGAAGCTACGCAGTCTTCAACAGCCCCGAAAATAACTTCAACCCCTAAATTACCGGGAGCGTAATACGCCCATTTAGCTGAATCAGTCATCACCGGTAGAGTCACAGCTTCCATAATGGGTGTTATGTAGGTGCACGTATCTGTAACGAAAATAACCCCTGCATCTTCCAAAGGTTTTACGAAACCTCGTAAAGAAGCTTCCGCTAGAACATCTCTACCTGTAGAGACATAAAAGTTGACTTCAGGATTAACAGACTCACTATCAAAAAGTTCGAACAGTTTCTTAATTTCCTGAACTGAGTAATGAGGAGTCCCAAGACTCACGGCCCCTATTCTGGAATCTGATGCAGTGCTCAACTCGTCTCGTGCTGCGATTATTTTTTCGGGTGTCACATCTATCACATCAGTTGGGTCCGATCCTGAAAATGCTTCTTCAGTGGTTAACGCTTCCGGGGTGCTTCCTACTGCATGAAACATGCCCACGGATCCGGATGACGCAGCTGCAGCTCCCAATGCTTTCAAACGGTCTTCACTCACCCCATCGGGTAAACCTTGAATAACAGGAATACCATTACCTGAATTCTTGCCAACCAGATGTCCTAAAACCGGATAAAAAACATCACGATCCAGTAATGAGTCGTTCAATCCATCGACTCGGAACAAAATGTCGCCTTTACGGTTCTCGTCCAAATGAAGTCCCGCTGCTGGAGCTCTGCCACAAATTGCCGCACAAATATCAATAAAATCTCCATATCTGTGTGTGCGGGCACCTAAAACAGAATTCGCAAAAACTATTGCATTCGACTCAGCCCAAGCCACTTGTTCTCCAAACTTGGGTCGCTCTTCTAGTTGGTAAGGGGCGCATGTCCAAGTCGGTTTACACCCCATTCGTTCGTAACAGTCCATCAATAGCCTTGCTTGAACACCCCAATCTTCATCCCCGCGATATAAGTCTGGATGTATCAGGTCAAGTGAAGAAACATTCAAAGTTGTGGGAATTGTTACTTTGGCTCCTTGATCTTCTAACCACTTCGCAAAATCCAAAACTGCCGGGCCGTGATAAAGACATGAATCAATATGTGCTGAAGTCACATCTAGAAGCTCTGTGGCTTTCATAGCTTCGGCTAAACGCACTATTACTCTCATTGCCGAAGTCGCAGCAGGACCTTCTTGTCCATCCAAACAACTCTGATCAAACTCAGAAAGATTAACAGTCACCTAATAAACTTAGAGGTTTAATAGATGGGAGGCTTACTTTTCAATTAACAAACTGAATCTTCTTCTTGAGGCTCAGGAGAAGCTTCACCACTTATTGTCAACTTTTGCCCCACGAAAAGAAGATTAGGGTCGCTGATGTTATTCAGGGACATAATTTCATCAACCGTAACACCCTCTCGCTTTGCTATTTTTGACAGCGAATCCCCTGATTCGACCACGACAGTTCTAAGCGATTCTTCTACTGCATCGGTCTCGACTTCCGGCTCGGGGTCATTGAGAAGTATCACTTGCCCCACATAGATTGAGTTCACATTACAAATGTCGTTAATTCTCGCAAGTTTTTCAGCTGTAGTTCCATTAGCTTTTGCAATCTCCGATAAAGAATCTCCGGCAGCCACCGTTACTGATTCAACTAGTTCAGATTCTGTTTCCTCCATCTCAATCACTACCGTTGTTGTCGTAGTTTCGATGACAACTGGCACAATAGTTGCTGGCGTAGCATAAGAAGTCGTTGTCATAGGGACCGTGGTCGACAGATCCACAAGAGTCGTAGTCGGAGCCATGGTAGCTGGCACCAGAACAGGCTCTTCGTCTCCGCCTCCACACGCGCTAATGATGAGCAAGGAAAATCCGCCGAGCAGAAACTTGACCATATTTGACCTCATGACTAAAGCATAGGTTCATGGGTGTGACAGTTTCGCGCACCCCCCCACAAATTTTATTTTCAGATGACTCTGTCACTTCCGCCATCAGTGGGAACAGAAGCACCAGTTGTTGTAGAAAAATCATCTGTGCAAAGTGAAATCGCTGAACGTGCTACTGCTTTTGACGTGACTTCAACGGAAAGAAGGTTCCTTTTCTTGTATTCTTCAGGGCTTATTCCATAATTTGAAGCCCTTTCCGTAATAAGCTCTTCACTCCATAGGCCTGTGTCAAAAACCGCATCCGGATGAACTAGATTTACCCGTGTTTTATTAGGTGCCCATTCCAAAGCTGCCACTCTGCACAATTGTTGCAAGGCGGCTTTCGAGGCTGAATATGCAGCTGCTCCTTTGCCTGGAGCTGGAACATTTTTAGAACCTATTACCACGACTCTTCCTCCTACAGGTGAAAGAGCCAAAAGAGGACCTATATGACCGAATAGTGATTGAACCGAGTCAACATTTACCGACATCACTCTTCGCCATTCTTCTGCAGCAAGATCTTCAATGGGCGATGATTCTCCGAAAATACCAGCTGCTACGACTGCTATATCCAGACCGCCAAATCTTTCAACTCCTGTCTTTATTGCAGATGCAACCTCCTCAGTTTTTGTAACGTCAGCTTCTATTCCAATCCAGTTGTCACCGGAGAAAACCTTTTCAATCTCAGGACTAAGATCGAGTCCAATAACAGCACTTCCTCGACCTTTTAAGTCTTCTGCGCATGCCTTGCCGATTCCAGATGCAGCACCTGTAACAAGCGCCACTGTTCCATTAAGTTCAGGGGGGGTTCCAGTTTTGCGCAACTTTGCCTGTTCTAAATCCCAGTATTCAACATCGAATAACTCTTCAGCCGAGAGCGCTTTATAACCACCAAGGTGATCTTCAGCTCTAGTAAGAACAGGGATTGTGTGATGGTAGATATCAGCTGCAATTTGCGCATCAGTTGCAGTAAAACCTGCTGTGAGCATTCCAATTTCAGGATCCAATACTATGCGCGGAGCTGGATCTATCTCGGTGAACTCAGTCCTAATCCTATGTCGGAATTCTTCAACGTAAGACTTATATTCCTCTACATATTGATCTAGTGAATCCTCATTACTGCCCATCATCGGCAAACGTTTTGTGCGGATTATGTGATCGGGTGTCAAAGGTCCTCTGCGAGCAAGATCCTTACAGTCTTCTCGTTGTAAAAATCCTGCAACAGAATCATCTGTGTGCCTTCTAACAATCATCGGTTTCCCAGCAACATTCGACATCTGATAACGCAATCGTGCTAAATCAGTTAGGAGAATTTCCGCTGGCAATGAATTTTCTTTTTGAGAGTCGACAGGTGCTTCTTTTTCCAACCAAGTTTCGGCTTTTTTGATCAATTGCATGTGCATTTCATAAGCAGTTTGCGAATCATTTCCGAAAGTAAAAAGACCATGATTCAAAAGAACCATGCCTTGTGTCCCATCATGAAATTGTGATGTCCAGTTTTCTCTGACTTCTTGAGCCAAATCAAACCCCGGCATTACATATGGAATAACAATTACTTCATCACCAAATATGTCTCTTACAACTTCATCAGGAGTGTTCATGCCTGCCAAATTTGTGAGGGTAACAATTACATCAGCGTGTGAATGTTGTACAGCTCTAAAAGGAATAAATGCATGAAGTAAGGTCTCTACAGAAGGGTTTGGGGACCCTGGATCTAGTTTCGCTGCAGACAACTCACGCATCATGTCTACATCACTCAACTCTCCAAGCTCTAGAAGTTGCTTAAGTCTAGGAAGATCTAAAGGAGTAAGACCGGGCACTTCAAGGCTTCCCATATCCCATCCCGATCCTTTTACAAATATGGCTTCACGATCTTCACCTGTAATGTCGGGACGCACAGCCTTAACTGATGAATTGCCGCCGCCATGCAAAACCAAGTTTGAATCAGCACCAATTAGCCTGCTGAAATGGGCACATGCTTCGACTGGATCAGCTGGACTATTAGAAGTATTTTTCTTTTCTGCTTTTCCCATCGTTTTACCCTACAAAGATGCTTTCGATAGTAAGTCTTCTATCGATTTGGAATAATCGCTTCTCAGGACCCCGTATTCGGTGATTATCCCAGTGATCAGTTCCGCTGGTGTTACGTCAAAGGCCGGATTCCATATCTCAACACCTTTAGTTGGTACATTTGACTTTTCAACTCCTCGAATTTCATCAGGATCCCGCTGTTCAATTTTTATGTCTTGACCGTTTGATGTTTCTGGATCAAAAGTGGTTGTAGGGGCAGCGACATAAAAAGGGATTCCCGCGTTATGAGCCGAAACAGCATGTGTGAAGGTACCAATCTTGTTTGCTGCGTCTCCATTTGTAGCTATACGGTCGGCTCCTACAACTACAGCGTCGACACGGCCTGATGTCATAAGAGAACATGCCGAGGAATCTGGAATAACAGTTACAGCTATTCCAGCGTTAGACAGCTCCCATGCAGTGAGCCGTGCTCCTTGGAGTAAAGGTCTGGTCTCAGAAGCAAAAACTTCCACCGGTTGTCCCGCTAACGCCTTGCCGTAAATGACGCCCAGAGCTGTGCCTATACCTGTTGTAGCAAGTCGACCTGCATTGCAGTGAGTCATCAGATTTGTATAAGCGGACAATTCTTCAGCTCCGTACTGACCAATTGAATCGCAAGCATCACGATCTTCAGCAAAAATTTTATTTGCTTCGTTCAGTGCAAGCTCACGGATTTCTTCTTTTGACTTTCCCTCTGAAGCGGTCTTTTGCACCCTCTCAACTGCATAGGAAAGATTCACGGCTGTAGGCCTCGTTTCTCCTATTGTTACAGCGGCTTCGTTCATCTTAGAAATGACCTCATAAACTTCGTCAGCTGCAATTCGATCAATTGCTACAACAACTCCATATGCTCCACATGCGCCGATAGCTGGTGCCCCTCGGATAGCCAACCTTTTAATAGCGTCGACTACTTGATCGACTGTTTTGAGTCGTATTACTTTCAACTCGTCTGGCAACAATGTCTGATCAATTATCTCTATTTCTTCACCCGTCCAAGCAATTGTTGGTGGGTTGTCAATCGAA
>Ga0066366_10000375_pt1 | contig 11072 bp, 10 predicted proteins | sample Knorr_S7_td_250__FD_77334 | JGI IMG/M metagenome (GOLD analysis project Ga0066366, IMG submission 77334) | Marine microbial communities from Southern Atlantic Ocean transect - Knorr_S7_td_250_ad_252m_LV_B | ecosystem: Environmental > Aquatic > Marine > Oceanic | place: Atlantic Ocean...
GAAGCATGCCCTCATACGATTGTCGAATCACCCATGCGTCAATTTCTACTTTTGCCCACTCCACCTCTTCATAGGAACGCATACGATGACGTTTAGAGTCTAACTGCTGCCGTGCGGTTGCTACAGCCACTTCGACGATGCCCGTAATCACTGCCACAAAGAAGGCCCCTTGTGGGCGATCCATACCGGCAATAATTTTGCGTCGTTCATCTCCGGGAAATGCCAATCTTGTGGCGGGAAAATTCTCGAAAAGCATTCGATGGCTTTGCGTAGACGTCATACCATGACCATCCCATGCAGCCACAAGCTCAACCCCGGAAGACCCGTCCCAGTCCGCATCACGCATATCCAAAACGAATGTATCTGGAGATACTTCCCCTTCTGGTATGGCATGAGTCACCATGAAAGAAGTCATACCCGACCCACTCCCAAAATGCTTCTGTCCACTTATCTGATAATGAAACCCATCGTCAGATAACCTTGCTCCAGAAGTTGATTGAGTATTATCTCCTCCACTACCGGGTTCAGACATTATTGTTCCCCAAAAATGTCCCTCCTTCGCCGTTTGGAAAGCCCAGTCACGCTGTTCTTCCCATACTTTAGTATAAGGTTCAGGCGCGACGGATATAGTCGACCAACCAGCAGAGCCAATCACAGCAGGGTGCATTGCTGAAACAAGAGCTATTGATGAATCTCCTTGAGCAAGGGTTTTGAGAATTTCACAAACTTGTCGCGTTCCAATCTTGTCCCCCTCCCAGATTCCTCCGAATTCGGTAGGCACCGCCACCAATGGGTAGCCGGATTCTTTAAGCCTATCGAAATCCTCCTTCTCTAACCCACGCCTCCGCTGCCTTTCGGATCGTTGGGACGCAAACTCACATGCTATTTCACCGACATTGTCCAAAATGGTTTGAGCATCAGCAACTGAACCACCAGTCATTTTACGCATTCATGTTTCTCCATGTATTAGTACGTATGACTATAGTCATGATATGAGGCAAGTACAACTGGATGATTCCCTCAAATATCTATCTAACAAACCTTCATAGGCAGACAAGAATTCACCCCCTAACACCAATATATCGACTGAAAGTCATAATTTCCTGTGATGAATATTCAGAATAAAAAGGGATTAATTTCCATAGGTCGAGTTTGGGGTCTCCGATATACTCAAAGATATTGGCTATCACGATATCGAATATAGAGAGGTTAATATGGATTCTCGTAAAATTACAGGTTTATCGATGATAATTGCCCCGGTAGTTGCAATTCTGGGGTGGATCGGAATGGGGATAATAGTGTTGGATAATGCATCTCCAGGTGATCCCGCTAAATGGATGTCCGAACTCGGCGCCAACAGTGATGTTGTAAAGTTCGTCATGCCCCTCATAAGCGTACTGTTTTTGATAGCAATAGGCGGATTAAATCGCATAAAAAATTCCATGGAAGGTGGGGAAGGCCACATGATGGCCGGTTTCGGCTTCCTTCTAGTAATACTTGGCTCAGCTGCACAGCTGGGTGAAGTCGCATTCACAGTAGCTACTGCAGAAGCGGTAAATACCAACAACATGTCTGTCGCTCCAGCAATGCTCGCCGGTGGTCAGGCTATAGGAGCGACTTCCACTACCGTAACGGCGATAGGGTTTGCTTTGATCGGTATCGGAATTTTGCAACAAAAGAATTTCACCCCGCTTGTTGCCGGTCTAATGATCATCGCAGGTATATTTGCGACCGCTATGTCCTTAATCGACTATGAAAGCCCATTGATGATGATTGGGTACCTCGGCATGGTTGCATCGTTAGTCTGGTTGGGAGCAAGTCTTTTAAGACAAGAAGACTAACGTTTAGAAACATTATCCGAAACACAGATGACAATATGGTGTAATTCCGAACTAGACGCCAGCAGCAATAGTTCGGAATTACATCGTTGATTGATATAGGAACCAAATCAGGCCAACACCTGCATATCATATCTAGACTTCATCAGTTGGCCTTCTTTAAATCGATTTGCACCAAGAGAAGAAACGTCAACACTTTTTGATTCTTGACCAAGAATTATTTCAGACATTACCTGCCCTATCATCGGCGAAAGCTTAAACCCATGACCGCTAAAGCCGATAGCAACATACAATCCTTCAATGCCTTCAATCGAACTCAAAATAGGATGCCAATCCGGTGTTACAGTGAAAAGACCCGACCAGCCTCCAACGAAACTCGCATCTGGCAAGCCAGGAATCCTTCTGGCAAGATCGGCTTGAGTTTTCACTAACATATCTGTATCAACTGATTGATTGTATTCGTTCGGCCCGACCACTTCATCTTCACCGACCCCAACCATGATCACATTTCCTATGTCGGGTCTAGCAGAGAAATTCAAAGACACGTCACCAATAATTGGTATTTTGTTAGCCGGGCCTTCTCCTCTATCAAGTAGGAACACCTGGTGCCGAACTGTCTCTATTCCAAAGTCCAACCCAACCTCTTTCAGGAGAGGTGCTGACCATGGACCAGCCGCTACTACCACTTTGTCTGAATAAACATCACCATCTGTAGTCTTAACCCCCACAACCTTGTCACGATCAATGCTTATACCTTTAACTTCGCTCTCAACCTGTATTTCACATTCAAATTCTCTAGAACGATTAGCGTAGCCCAAAGTCACACTATAGGGATCGGCAAACCCGGATAAGGGTTCCCAAGCGTATGCCTCGGCTTCCTCTGGGTATGCATTAAGACCCAGATCCTGTACAAATCGGGAATCAACTTCATTAACATCTATTCCCAGGTGCTGCTGCATTTGCAGATTCTGTAGCATTGGATTGCGGTAATGTTCTGGAACAGCAAGCAAATAACCCGTCTGCGTATATCCGGAAGAAACACCCGTAATTTCCTCAAAATTACGGAATATTTTTAAACTTTCCCAGGCCATCATCGCGGTCTCAGGGTTAGAATAATGCATCCGTAATATAGCCTGAGATCTTGATGTAGAACCTGACCCAAGGACATCCTTTTCAAACAACAAGCTACGATTCATACCTCTCTCTGCAAGATTGTATTGAATCGAACACCCCATCACGCCACCACCTACGATGAGAGCATCGTAAGACTTATTCACTCTGTTCTCCCTCTACTTTTCTTAACTCCAGAACTTGTAAATTGTAATCCGATGTAACAGAGCGAATATGATTTTGGAAATTTTCCATTTAAGAAGTTTTCCTTTCCAAAATCACCTTTTCTCCAAAATCTTTTATTAGCTCTTGAGCAGATCTTGAGTCCACAACTGAAAGAGCGACATTATTCACTCCAATTGATTCAAGATGATCCAGTTTTTCGTTAATTTCTTTTCCTGTTCCTGTTAACGTGCGAGCAATAAGGTCATTGGATACAAACTTTTCCTCTCCTTCCTTTAGATATGCATAATGCCCTTCGTGAACATCTAGATATCTTCTGTCTGATGGAGTTGATGGCGTCTTTTTATCACCATATTCCGTGATGTATTTATTGTAATTTTCGGCAATATTAGAATTAGACATTCCTAGATTGGATCCGGGACCGAAGCTGCTCTCCCACATAGCATGAACGCCGGGTACTAAAGTAGGCCCTATGTTCCTTATCACTCTCTCGCTAGAGACGGTCTCGCCTTCCCGAAGAACACAAGATGAGGTTAATACCGTCACATATGGTTTGGTATATGTACCACCAAATCGATCAAATGAGTTACCAGATCTTTTAGCACTTTCCATGATAATAGGAATACCTTCCGGCACATTTAAGGAACGACCAGTAGTGATCCAGCCGTCAGATATTTCCCCCACCAACTCCTGTCCTTTCGGACCGTTTGCAGCCACCATTACTGGAATAGGATCCTCTATGTTGAAGAAATCATCACGACCAGAGTTTTCCTTACTATGGATCAGCCTTATCCATCTATCTCGATCTCCCTCTTTGAACAGGACATCATTTCCAGCCAGTAAATCTTTTAACTGAGATACATAAGTTGTAAATTCTTTCATCTTGAGAGCAGGCAATCCCATGGTATTTCTGCCTGTGTAACCTGTACCAATACCCACAATTACCCTGCCTGGAGCGAGTTTATTTATAGTCGCTGCTGCAGCCGCTGTTACCGGCACAATACGATTGCTAGGGATGGCAACCAAGGTACCTAGTTTTATCTTTTTTGTATTTTCAGCTGCCAGAGCCATTGTTGCCCATACATCTGAATAGATGAGTTGGGAATCAAAAAACCAGGCGTGTGTGAAGCCTGCTTTTTCAGCGGCCTGAACATCTTTCCATGCATTTATATATGAAGGGATAGCTATCCCGTAGTCCATATTAACACCTACTCTATATGCTAGTTACTAGTTAGGCCCTACCGGAAATACCAAGGTATTCAATCACATCATCGGGATAGATTGTTATAGCCACGATATCATCACCCAAACCTTGAAAATACGTTTTGCCCTGTTCTTCTCCCAAGTACCGAATTGCCAGTCTAAGTAGCCATTCAGAATCTGGTGTTGGACCTATTTCTGCACGTCCACGGATCATGACCGCATGATAAGGAGGTTCTCTACGGTCTAAAACGATAGTAGCGTTACAACTTCTCTGGATATTTTTGACCTTTTGTGAATTTTTACCGGCAGTCATCACGAATTTTTCATCCTCGTATATGTACCAAATTGGCATAGCGTGTGGCCGATTCTTACTGTCCACAGTCGCCAATATCGCGACGTTTGGACCTGAGAATAATTTCTCTCTATCAAATTGTTCCGTCATCAGTTGTTCCTAATGTAATAAGAGAAAACTTATTATCTGCTCTGCTAATAGCTTCACTTTAATGGTTGTGTCCAGCCGCTCTTTCAGAAGGTTTCAATTTAGTGACTGCTAATACCACTGCAGCTAAAAGCATCAAACCTGCCACATAGTAAAATACCGCGTCCATTGAATAGGCGTCGTATAAATATCCAGCTATTATTGGAGATGAAGCACTAAGAACAAATCTCGCAAACGAAAGAGCACCAAGGGTGGTAGTAGCAACCCCCTGCCCAACAATATCAAGAGCCGATGCTGTAAGTATTGGTTGATCACTATAAAAAAAGGTCCCAAGCAATATCAACAATATTACCAAGGGAACCCCTTCTCCAAAATTAGCCATCATTACGACCACAGCCGACAGAAATAACATGCCAGGAACCAGCACGATTTTTCTACCGAACCTATCTGACAGATAACCCATAAGAGGGGTAAAGACGATCCCAACGGCTACAAGCAATCCGAAATATATTCCTCTACGCAGGTCAGTCAGCCCAAGATCACTTGAAAAATAAGATGGTAGAAATGTGATTAAAGCTACAAATGCCATCCCCCTGATACCACCTGCAAAAGTTATTATCCAAACTAAGGGATTTTTCAGGATAACCTTGGTCTGATCGATTCGGTTTTGACCAGAATGTGGTTCGTGGTTTTCAGAACCATTATCTCTACCTATGTTTTTAAAAGCCCAATAAACAAGGAATGCAATAAATAAGGGCACTACGGCATAAATGCTCAAAATATCTTGCCAGGTCAAATATGCCAATAAGAATCCTGTGGCTACAGGGCTAATCGCATCTCCGATATTCCCCCCGATTCCATGAAATGACAGCGCAGTTCCTCTCCTGTGGGAATAATGATGAGAAAGAGAAGCCATAGCCGGCAGATGCCATAGGGAAGCTGCCGCGGCCACAAATGCAACACCCACGAGTAAAAGTGGAAACACTGGTGCTTGGCCTACAATTAGCCAGCCAACACCAAACCCACCCATGCATAAAGCCAGTATTAAACCCCAATACTTCTTCAAAACATCGGAGATGATTCCCCCGGGTAGTGTTATTAAGCCAGAAACCATCTCTCTCGTGGTTGATATGGAACCCACGCCTACTTTAGACAAATTGAAGGTAGATTCCACTTCAGGTAAAAGAACAATGAAGGACTGCAGAAACCAATGGAAAACCCCATGGCCGCTCGTAAGGCCTGCAATTATAAAATTTCCCCTTCCACGGATACCTGAAGGACCGTCATTCTGAATATGTTCGTGATGATCACTGTCATGGTTATGATGATCTGACATTAGTAACTTCCTCAATATGGGTCGCAATCAACCCGATCCCAAGATTATGAAAAGTAATATACAGCAAGAAGGAATTAAGTGTCTCGAGATAAATTAATAGGTATTTTTCCTCTTGCTCATACACAAATGCATAAGTGCGGCTACTGTAAAATGTTTAGCCCCATGAGCTGGACAGTATTAGCTGTAAAGCTTTCTGACCATTAACATTTTCAATCTATGGATTACCCATAAAACCCTGTACAGCATCCCTTATATTTTTGAAGTAATTTTCACCAGCAATGACATAAGTATTGTTGTGGTCAGCTCCTTCAACAGAGTAAAAGGATTTTTTAACATCGGCCAAATCATAGATCTTTTCCCCCATCTCAATAGGGACAATCGAGTCATTGGTGCCATGAATAACCATGAGGGGAGAATTGAGTGTTCCTGCTACTGTGTCAGATTCATATCTAGCGCCAATAAATAGCTTGACCAAGAATTCGGGAACATATGGATAGTGAGTTTTCGCCAAGGCCATTGTGGAAGTAAAGGGAGCCTCCAATATGACTCCATCAACCACATACTTCGATGCCATTTTAAGAGCTAGTGCACTACCTAAAGATCTCCCAAAGAGGAGCAAATTCTGAGGACCTTCTTCCGATCCCACTTTATCTCTGATGAATTCAACAGCGGCTTCGGCATCCAAATACAAACCTGATTCTGAAGGTGATCCTTGACTTAGTCCATAGCCTCTGTAGTCAAAAATAAAGATGCTAACGCCTAAGTGAGTATGCATCAAATCTAGGTAATCTAGGCGGTCACTTATGTTCCCAGCATTTCCGTGAAACAATATCAGTACGGTCTCAGTTTCCCCCGGTATGAACCATCCGTGTAATTCAACCCCGTCTGCAGTAGTTAAGTAAACATTCTCATACATTAGGCCTACATCGACCGGAGTTAGAGTCAATTCATCGCTTGGAAAATACAAAAAATATTTATCTAACACCACGTATCCTTTTTGAATAATCATAAGGACAATAATTAACATCGCAAGAAAAGCGATAGGAGCCAGATTATCTCTAATAAAAATCCACATAAAGAATGCAAGAAATCAAATAAACTTAAAGATATTTAACCGATGTCAGGCAGCTTACACGATCCGCAGCATACCTCCTACATTTAGGATACTAACAGCTCCCCTGAAGCCGATACTAATGAAGTTCCTATAGGTTCAGGTTGACCTCGCCTGTTTGATTATAAATCCGCCAATTACCATCGTCGTGACAAACCAACCAAGGAACCCTATAAACCACAATATCCCACCTACAGCCTCTATGGCCGTGGTTGAATCTAGACCAGGATCTCCGGCTGGAATTACTCCACCTATCAAAAGCAATAGTCCGAATAATCCAGTAAATGCACCTAATATGAGGTTCAGATTTTTTTGCCTAACTATTGCTATTCCTAGCAACAACATGGATGCGCCAATTAAAGAAAAGGAACTGTGCGCTATACCTTCTGAAATGGCATAAACAACAGCGGGGTCACCACCCCGTTCTGTATAGGAAGTGTCAAGCAAAGAATTTTGCAGGCCGCTTGAAACAAGAAGTATTGCAGCCGCCAAAAAGGCTAAAACTGAAGCCAATCCAGCTATATCGGATCCAGACCTATTTTCCCCTTGCATGGAACGAGCTAGGTATGCCGTACCAATCAAAGTAGCCAATATTGAAATAGTAAATACCGTTCCTGAAAGCGCAGTCTGCATCGGGCTGTCAATAAGCTGTTGGGCCACAACAGCAAAGCTGTCAGTTTCCGAAGTTGAAGTCTCTAAAAACGTCATGATGAAGCCTAATATCATCCCGCCCAACATCATAGAACCCGTAAGCATTTTAGATCCCATTATGAAACTCCTAAACCAGATAATTTATTCATGCATAGTCCAATCTTCCGTGCATGATATAAAGCAAAACATAAAAACGAAATGAGTTTTAGTACAAGAAAAGAAGATAAATTTAAAGGTTTAGGAAAACGCAGGACTATCTACAGGATAGTCCTTATTCTTGCGGGGCCCGTTCCATGATTTCTAGCCAGTTACCATCAATATCTTGAACAACCCAAACTTTTTTAGCCGCCGGATGCACCGCGTCCTTTATTGTTGCCGGAGTAGTCGCCACCTTTAGTCCCATATCCAAGGCCTTCTGGTAAAGACTCTCTACATCTTCAACAAATATACCTAGGTGTGGCGAACCTATAAGATCCCTGTGTTCGATTTTTACTTGAGGGTTCAACCATTCAACGAGTTCGACGGAATGCCTATCATCACCATTTCCCAAGTAAGCAATATGAACTTTAATGCCTGGCACCCCGGTCATCTCTTCAATAAACTCTCCCTCCAATACGCTGTCCCTATCTAACGATAGGCCGAAGAATTCCTTATAGAAACTCAATGCTTTTTCCATATTAGCGACCGGCAACCCCGTATGGTTCATCCATTCCACTGTCATCAAAAACCTCCAGGATATTTCAGATTTGGCCGTTTCCTATCTGGCTAGGAACCCGTCCTATAAGCAATACGACTTAGAGTTCTAAACATTCTCACTGTCAACGAGGAAACCTTGCTTCTAAAAGGTGCAAAGCTTTCGCCATTTACCTCAGCAATTATGCTGTTGACATCCTCAAGTGAGTTTATTCCGTTAACTATTCGCACTACGTCGGGGCTCCCAAACATTGGAACAGAAATAAGAGGGTCCATCGTTTTAGATGAATCTGCCATCTCAAGAACAGTTTCCAACAAATTTGGAGCTTCTCCTCTCTTTGCAACCATAATAGTTCTTATCATGTACTTAGCATCTGGAGAAAATACCTCAGGCTGTCTTACATTGCGGATTATGGAGATATTTACATCTTCGCAATCTGCCGCCACTTTCTGAAACTTATCTCGAGATTGGTCATTTTCAAGGAATCCATCGTGGAAAGCTTCTATTTCTCCCAAGGTGTCGAATGTTAAGGCACTTATGACTCTATTCTTAAAAGCGGGAGGCGTTGAGATTGTGAAGGAGACGTTACCATTTTGATTAAGGCCTTTAATTAAATCAATTGAACCCTCTGTTACATCAAAGTTTTTCCCTTGCTTTGGTATCCGACTAACGTTTTGTATGAATTCCGGCATAATAATCTCCTTTTATCTGAATTGTTGTTCGTAACACAAAATAACAGATTTACTCTTTATTGGCACAATATTGGCTTAAGTCTCACATACTATGTCCATAGAATCTCATAGTTTAGCTTAATTGGACTTTGTAGGTTTAGCTGTAACTATGAACTTAGCCGAGAGTCGGGTGACCTTTAGGAATAGGCAAAAAGCTGGTAAGGGGAACCGATAATCTAATCCAAAATATTTAGGCTACTATGTGCCTAGCACCAATGGGTCGTCGATGCCTTGTAATGTCCGAATTATAGACATCACCGTTAGCTTGCCCGTCCGTGGGTTTTCACTAGGAATATTCTCTACCTCTATATGTAACCTACCGAACTCACCTTCCACTACTATGTCATGACAATTTCTGTCCAACCCAGGGACAGCTATTAAGCGAATTTGAGTCCTGTCAGGACCTATTCCTGCAAAACTAACAGCAGCTGAAACATTAACGTTGGCTGGAAAGGCTAGACAAGCCTCTCTTGCTGAACCAGAGAAAATTTCCTGTTCCTCGGTAAATCCCAATACTGATATCCCTTTATCCATTAGGTAGGGGGAACCTTCTAAGGCCTCTAGGGGTTTACGAGTAGTCATTATCACACTGTCTATTTTGCCTGCCGACGCGGATTTGATACCGTCTAATCCGGCTATTGCCCCCGATGGGGCATAAATTTTGCAACATCGCTGCTTAGCCAAATCCAATATCTCTGGATGTTCAACTAAAGCTCCGATGCTTATAGCCATAAGATCCTTACCTGATTGAAAAATCTCGCAAGCAAGTTCAGGTATAACAGAGCCACCTGCTGCCTCGACAATAAGATCTGATTTAGCAATAAGCTCAGTCTGTGAACAGTATTCCGGGGGATTATTAAGGGTAGTGAGAAAAGCACGAGCCGATCCCTCTGTCCTACTGGTGATGCCCGTTATGGGGAGTGTAAGAGTGCCTGCCTCAGAAGCCTTAAGAAGTGCCTGTCCTATCGCTCCACATCCTACAATTCCAATTGTTGTCACTGGTATAAGTCCTGCTCCCTTGACAGTTTGAGTATCTCACCATCCACATTAGCACGTATCACCCAAAAGTGCTTCTTTATCCAAGGTGGAGCGCTAGTTTTTCAAAAGGAAGCAAGGAGGGCGGTAGGTCTCCGAGAATTCTTGACCGTTTGAGGACGAGAAATTTGCTAGATAAAGCCGCCAGCACTATGCAAGTTTAAACTTCATCAACGACTTATTTTCTTGGCAAGCCCATCAACCCCAGCACTTCCCGGTATTATGCGGAATGTGAAGGGTTCATTTAACTTCACCTCTCGTCCTTCAAAAGGTCCAAAAAACTATTTACCTTCTAATTACGTTCGAGTCAACCAAGCAAATTTTTGGGGCTTTCGCTTGGCGTCAGGAGCCAACGGAACATTAATCAGAGATGGTCCGTCAATCTTTAACGCAGCGTCGATATGATCATCTAACTCCTCTGAGTTGTTAGCGTTGAAACCGACCCCTCCCAGGCCTTCCATCATCACGTCATAACGAGCATTAAAGTTCATGGCTCCTTGTGGAAGAAACCCTGATTCAGCGCTCGAAGACATCTCTGGATCATGTCCCCCGATTCCGCCATTATTAAATACAATCCACGTAATCGGCAGGTTATGTCGCACCGCGACCTCACACTCTGTTCCGCCAAACCCGCAAGCTGCATCACCTTGGAGACAAATTACTCTCTTACCTGTTTGCACTGCCGCAGCAATAGCAAAACCATGTCCTAATCCCATAGATCCATACGAAGAGGCATCTAAC
>Ga0066366_10000378_pt1 | contig 11037 bp, 20 predicted proteins | sample Knorr_S7_td_250__FD_77334 | JGI IMG/M metagenome (GOLD analysis project Ga0066366, IMG submission 77334) | Marine microbial communities from Southern Atlantic Ocean transect - Knorr_S7_td_250_ad_252m_LV_B | ecosystem: Environmental > Aquatic > Marine > Oceanic | place: Atlantic Ocean...
ATGCTGATTAAGAATGGACACACAACTAATTGTCCAACGTATCGTGAACTGATACCAATGTTTGACAACACTGAAGCACGTTTTAGTGGTGGCTTTGAAGATCTTGGTTATGATCTAAACCGTTTGCCAAGTAAGATGCAGAATTATGAGCTTTATTATGAACAAGTACCAAGTTGGCTGGTCATTACTGTTGATCCTGATGCTCGTATGATGCAAAAGAGTTCAATGATTGAGATACAACCAAATAGAGTACATTGGACTTGCACAGAAGCAGATTCTGCGTGTAACATACCAATAGATTGGGATAAGAATGAACTTTATGTACAGTATGACATTCACATCAACAAGTATTGCACAAAGGCAATGGTTTCACCAGATATTGAGGTTATAACGGAAGCAGTAAATCAATTCATTGAAGCGTGTGCTCAACCACAAGATGAGTGGAGGAAAGTTATATCTTTGCCAATTTATGGTGACTTTAAGATTTATAATCATGGTTGGATTGCAGAGTTCTTGAGGAGTGTTGGTGTTGAGTAATATAGAGATCGCTTGTCCGCATTGTAATGAAGCAATTGTCGGTAGTAGACAAATGATTGATGCTTGTCCAAAATGTATGAAACCTTGGAGGGATGATTTCTTTAAGCAACAACAGAATGAAACAGGTGATATACAACAAACAATCAAGGATTTTGTTGTAACAGCATGGCATAAGGCACAGCGAGACGCATTATGGAAAAATAGTGGTGGTCGTCTTGATACTTGGCACGTTTCTGATTTTGTAAGTCCTTGCCTACGCAAGACACATTACTCAAAAATTCCTGAGCTGAAAAAAGATATGACTGATGAGATGGCTGGTATTCTGTTTCAGGGTGTAATAGTTCACGATAATGCAATTCTTGGAAGTATTAACGAATTAACAATGTGTTATGATATAGTAAAGAGGGAGAACATTGATCCAAGCACTGTAAAGGCAATGGACAAGGACGATCCACGAAAGAAGGACATTCTTACTGGTACGCTTGACGACCTGTTACGAATTGGCAACGAGTATGTTATTGCTGATAAGAAAACATACAATGCCAGAGGTTATGTAAAGAAGGAAGCAAGTCCAGAGCACATACTTCAGGTAAACATCTACAAGTTAATGCTAAAGTATTCATACGGAATCGAAGCCAATTACGGTTGTAATCTTTATCTGGATAAGGGTAATGGATATGCAGAATTACCATTGGTGTATGAGACAGCACCGATAGATGAAACACAGGAGTTTTTGGATAAGACACTTAACAAACTGAAGAATGGCGTACCAGACCCAACGATTACGTTTCTATGTAATGGTGAGAATAAGGATAAGAAGATCTACTGTAACTTTCTCGAACAATGTAAAAAGGATGGTCGTGATAACTTTGTGTGAACATGATAAACTTACAAGAATTGGGGATGTTTGGTATTGTATTGTTTGTGAGGAAGAATTTGAGTTACCATAAATGGAAATTAATAAGCTAATTAACGCAGATTGTGTTGAAACAATGGAAAATTGGGAACCAGACGTTGTAGACCTAACTGTCACTTCGCCCCCATACGATGAGTTGCGTGACTACAAGGGATATAATTTTGACTTTCGTATGGTTGCGAAAGAATTGTTCCGTATAACCAAGAATGGTGGTGTAGTTGTATGGGTTGTTGGCGATAGTGTTGTAGATGGAAGTGAAACTTGCACAAGTTTTAAGCAGGCAATGTATTTCAAGGAGATTGGTTTTAATCTACACGATACAATGATTTATCAGAAAAAGGGTGCTTCACTTCCAGATCCTACAAGATATTTTCAATCATTTGAGTATATGTTTGTGTTTTCAAAAGGGAGACCAAAGACATTGAACAAGATATATGACAAACATAATGTATGGACAGGAAAGAAAAGTGGCAACCGTATTCGTGAAAAAGATGGAAAGACTTACTGGCGTAAGGAAAGAACAGTTGAAGATATTGGTTATCGTGGTAATATTTGGGAATATTTGGGTGGTTATATGCACACGACAGGAGATGAGTTTGCCTATAAGCATCCTGCAATGTTTCCTGAAGGGTTAGCAAAAGATCATATAATATCTTGGTCTAACGAGGGGGACTTGGTGTTAGACCCAATGTGTGGTAGTGGAACAACGTGCAAGATGGCAAAACAAAATGCTCGTAATTATATTGGTATTGAAATTAGCAAGGAATATTTGGAAATTGCAGAACGCAGAATGGCACAAGATGTGATGATGAATTATTTTGAGTAAGACAAAATATGTAAAGTTTGATACCTTTACTACGGCATTAGGGGTTATTGGAGCAGTCATTATATTATTGGGAACGTTTGTTTTTCTATCAGCTTTCGCTGAAGAAATACGATATGTTGGGATGATTGGTGGTGACTGTAAGGAGTGTTATCTTCCACAGAAAATTGTTATTGAAACTGATGGTGTAGTTATGTGGGAGAATGTTGATAACACGGTTCATACTGTTACGTCTGGAACTTTACTTGAACCAACTAATTCGTTTAATAGTGGTTTGATTGCACCCAGTAAAAATTATTCTTTACAATTTGTTAATGCTGGTATTTATCCATATTACTGCATGGTTCATCCATGGATGAATGGTTTGGTAACAGTTGGAGAAGAACTAACTGAGGAGGAAATAGAAGAAATTGTTGATGAAGAGGAGTTTGTTGTGATTCTTGAAGATGGTATGTTTACCAATTCAACAGGAACATATTATGCAAACGGTACGGCAGTTATTCCTGAGTTTGGTGGTATCGCAATGATTGTGTTAGCGACAGCAATAATAGGTACAATTGTTATGGTAAAAAGGGGTAGCGTGATTGGACAAACAATATAGCCAAAAACCAAACACAAGATTACAACTTGAAGGGTATGGTGGTCTTGAAAAATGCAAGCACCTAATCATACCACATTTTCCAAAGAACATTAAGACATTCATCGAACCTTTTGCAGGACTTGGACGGATTACGGAACTTACAATTGCAGATACATACCATCTTAACGATATGAGTGATTATGCCATTGAAACCCTCACAAAAAAATTCCCAACAAATCCAGCAGGAATGATGGATTCATGGACAGGGCAAATGCAGAGAACATATACAATTGATCAGATGGACTTTAGGGATTTTATAATCAAATATATGCACTTGGAAGATGCCTTCATATTTTGTGATCCACCATGGCGTAAGAATATCTACAAGAATAATGACGGTGAGAGAATGAAGAAGGCGTTTCGTAGTCCACGCAAGCCAGCATTTACTGAGAATAACATTGCAGCGTATTATGATGCCCTGCTCAAAATCTTGCCTAACTGTAAGGGTAAGTGGATGATTACAAGTGATCGTGCCGAGACTGAGAATGGTAAGCGATTGCAAAAGAGTGGTTATGTAAATAAAACTGAGGAGGCACCAGATGGTTGCCAGCGTTTTTTTGGACGTTTGCCAGCAGTAAGGCTATGTGCCAATTATTTTAAACAAGGAGATATGTGAAATGGAATTTTTTGATGGTATTACTGGAAAATACAAGACAATTGTGCTTGACCCACCTTGGGATATTTCAATGAGTGGTATAACCAAAACAAGACCTAACAGGGCAAAGGAATTATCCTATACTACGATGAGTCTTGATGAGATAAAGGACATACCGATAAAGGACATTGCTGAAGTTGGTGCTCATGTGTATATGTGGACAACAAACAAGATGCTTGAGCATACTTGGGACATATTTGAAAAGTGGGGTGTGAATTATCACCTTACACTTGTATGGGTAAAGCCAAACGGAATACCACCATGTTTTGCCTACAAGTTTGCAACGGAGTTTCTTGTTATGGGATTTTTTGGCAAGCCGATGCAAAAGTTCATCAAGAATGTTCAACTTAACTGGCTCAAGGCAACGTCTGGTGAACATTCAGAAAAACCTGTTGTTTTTTATAATTTAATAAGTGAGATGAGTCCTGAACCACGCTTGGATGTTTTTGCTCGTAAAAGACATGACGGCTTTGAGAGTTGGGGTCTTCAAGTAGAACAAAAGGGACAGAGTTTCTTACCTGACTGGGTGACTGCAAATTAAATTCTTTGACTTGTTTGCTGGCATTGGCGGTTTCAGGGTTGGACTTGAAGCAAGTGGACATGAATGTGTTGGTAGTTGTGAGATAGATGATAATGCAAGAAAAATCTACGCAAAAAACTTTGGACATGAACCAGAATGGAGAGATGCAACCAAAATCAATCCAGAAGAATTACCAGACTTTTCGATCCTTTGTTCAGGATTTCCTTGCCAATCATTCAGTATTTCAGGATCAAGAAAAGGGTTCAGTGATACAAGAGGTACGCTCTTTTTTGAAGTTATACGGATTGCTAAAGTCAAAAAGCCACAAATTTTATTCCTTGAAAACGTCAGAGGGCTTCTCAATCACGATGGCGGCAAAACCTTTGAAGTCATCCTCAATTCGATGGTTGAGCTGGGGTACAGTCCAGAATGGCAACTTGTTAACAGCAAGCATCACACCCCACAAAATCGTGAACGAGTTTACATTATTGGACATTATGGAAAAGCAAGTGGACGAAAAATATTTCCTATCGGACGAGCAGACGAGGAATATGACAAGAAGGAACCGATGCTAAAACAAATTGGAAACATTGATCATGCTGGTCATAATTCTATTTGGGGACGTGTATATGATCCAAGCGGAATATCAGTGAATCTAAATGCAGAGGGCGGTGGTCTTGGTGCAAAGACAGGTCTTTACATGGTAGGAGATAGAATAAGAAAACTTACGCCAACCGAGTGTGAACGCTTACAGGGATTTAAGGACGGATGGACATTGGGTTGCAGTGACACGCAGAGGTATAGGATGCTTGGCAACGCTGTAACAACAAACGTCATCGAAGAGATTGGTGGGTTGTTTTGAACAGTTTAATCATGGGCGATTGCCTAGAGAAAATGAAGGAACTTGACGAGAATAGCGTAGACCTTATTGTTACAGACCCACCGTATGGATATTCGTTTATGAACAAGGATTGGGACAAGGTTGTTGTTGGTGTTCCAATATGGAAAGAATGTTTGCGTGTGCTTAAGCATGGTGCATTTGCATTTGTTATGAGTGCTCCACGACAGGATGTATTGAGTAGAATGATTACGAATCTTTCTGATGCAGGGTTTAACACAGGATTTACAAGTATGTACTGGGCTTATGCCACAGGATTTCCAAAGGCAATGAATGTAGCAAAGGCAGTTGATAAGAGACAGGGAATAAAAGGTAACGTTGTTGGTAAAGGAACAAGTGGGAAAACGAGAGCAGTATTAAACGCTTCAAAAACACCTGATACTTTTGGTGGTGATTATGATATAACAGAACCAGTTAGCGAAAAAGCCAAAGAACTAAACGGTTCGTATGCTGGATTCCAGCCAAAGCCAGCAGTTGAGGTTATTATTGTTGCAATGAAGCCAATCAAGGAAAAAACATTCGTTGAGCAGGCAATGAAAAATGGCAAGGGCATTACATGGTTTGAGGATTGCAGGGTTCCGCTGCAAGAGGATGTTGATGATAAAAGGCTTGTTGAGGGTGGAAGCTGGGATACAAGCAAGACTGCTAAGGATGTTTACAGCGGTGGCTACGCAGGAAATCGTGTGAGTGCACCAATGAAAACTACCAAGCGTGAAGCAAGAAGCGATGGTTCCGTATTCAAGAGCAGTGGATTTAAGAGTGAGAACAATAATGTTGCTGAAGCAAGTCCAGCAGGACGGTTCCCATCCAATCTGTTAGTGAGTGATTGTGCATTGGACTTGGGTAAGATCGTTAGGGGAACAAAGCCACATAACATTACAGCATCGCCAGAAGCAATTGCAAACTCCAGTGAGAAAGGCTGGGGAAATATTACAAACCCTGAGAATAGTTTTGGAAATTTTGGTGATGATGGTGACTTTAGTCGTTATTATGATTTGGACACTTGGTACTCACAGTTTATCATAACTGCAAAGCCGTCAAAGTCAGAAAAGAATAAGGGACTTGGTGATATTGAAGCAAAGTTTCAGGCTGGTGCAGATTATAGACCAAGCAATATGGAAGCAGCATTGGCTGGTAGTAGTGGTAAGCCGTATGCACGATATACTAAAACACATAATGTTCATCCAACAGTCAAGCCTGTAAAGTTAATGACATATCTTATTACATTGGGTAGTAGAGAGGGTGACCTAGTCTTAGATCCATTTGCTGGCACTGGTACAACTGCAATAGGAAGTTGGATTGCCAATAGAGAATGGCTTGCGATTGAAAAAGATCCAGAATACTTTAAGATACTAACAGCAAGAGTGCGTGATACAACCGATCAATCCAAGATGTCAAAATTCTTTCAATAGCAGGGCACACCATCATGTTTATAAACTCAAAGAATACTATACTTCCATTGGTCAAGCGAAAGAAAGTTGATGACGGTAGAGTAATTTGTTATAATCCACCTATTGAGGATAATTTTGGAGATGTGTATGTGGAGGATATTCGTTCTGATTTAGGAATAACCAAAGCTGGAAGACCAAAGAAAAAGAAAGAACCACTTGCAACAGATAAAGGCAGGGAACTTAAGAAGAATGTTCCATTCATTGAAGGTGGTAAGAAGAAGTATTGTGATCATTGTATTGAAAGAGATGGCGAGGAATACAAAGATCAAACTTGTTCATATATGGTTCCTGCAACAGCAAACAAGAGCCAGTATTATAGAAACCATGTTGCAATGAATGAATGTCCAAACTGTCATAATGATTTAGGTATAGAGTATTTTGATTGGGAGACTTTGCCAAAGGAGGAAAAGAAATAATGAAAGTCCTTAAGTATATTGAATCAGCAGAAAATAAAGGCGAAAAAATACCAATCTATTACAAGGGTAAGAAGCTAAAGAGATTTAATTTTATCTGGAAATATGGCTATGTTATTGCACATAACAAGAAGGAAGCAATGGATATTCTAAAGGAAGATCACCAGTCTTGGTTTGTTGAACCACACTGGATCAAACCACATGAAGATTTGACATTAACAAAGACAGAAAAGGCAACAAAGAAAGATGTTGATGACTATGCTGAATATTACGATATACACATTGGTTCTATCGGTTATGAGAGGGATAACAAGGTATGAGCTGGGAAGATCACACAAAGACAATGGAAGAGAAGATGATGCAGGCAGTCATTGAAATGAGAAAAGTAGGCATACTTGACAAGGGAAACAACAAGGAGTTTGACGGTCAGCCTATTGTATCGGAAGACTTGGTTGGTAATTTCATTAATGAACTTAATTATGAACAGCAACATGAACTGCAATGGCGTTGGCTTAGGAACGAATCAGTTGAAGCAAAGTACCGTGATGATATGTTAAAGGCAATGATGCTTACCATAGTTAAAATGGCTGGTTCCGTTGAATCCAATGAAGATGGTAGTTACAGCGAACAGTTGCACTACTATGTATGGGTTATCAGTTTAATCAAACCATTTGACCGTGTATTATTCTTGGAGGATGGACGGTAATGAAACCTGAAGAATCTGCAAAGTACATACGTTATTGTGAATTAGTAGAGGAATATTTTGAAGACTTAGACCAATGGACATTGATGTATGATGATGATGTCACACAGGAAATCATTAGGGATAACTTTCTGGACAAAGAGAAGGAAATGTGGAAACAGGTAAATGATGAATTTGTGAGTGGAAAACTTGATGAGGAAATTGCTAGAGAAAGAGAACCGATAAGATTGGTGAATAAACAATGAATTTAGTTAAAGAGTTCAATAACCAAGAGAATGACAATATGCGTATGCAGTATATGTTATCAACTGCATTTAATGTTACAATGGATGAGATGAACCATTGGGAAGGAGAAAAGAATAATCATAGTTTAATGCTTGGTGTATCATGGATTAAGCACATCATTGATGCTGGCTGTGTTGAGAGGGTAATTGATGAGGGTGATCCTACAAGGTTTAACTTTAAGTTCACAAAGAGAGGAAAGGACTTTGCATATGAGTGGTTGAATCTTTTAGGCGACAAGAAGAAACTTCTTGAGCATATTAAGGGAACCATTCAAAGGAATCCTGACGGTTCTGAAATGATGGTTGGTAAGGGAATTACCAGCAAAGTCACTAAGAACCCATTTGAGTTTATTTGGATTGAGGGACGTATGGAAGATGAGATTGAACGTGGCAATGTGATAAAAACATCAAGAGGATACGAAGATACAGAATTGGGCAAGGCAAGGGCTTTTGCAATGGAATTCAAGAAGGGTGATGGTCGATGAATGAGCAAGCAGTACATGATTACATATTCAATTACTACAAGAGCAAGGGATATACGGATGAAGATGCCGAGAACGTTGCAATTAAAGTCGTTGAACGTGAAAAGAAACGTGAGGAGGAGAAGAAAGATGAGTGATGATCCATATGGACATGACAAGCATTGTCCTACTTGCACTTGTAATGAGAAAGGGAATAAAGACAAGTTATACCAATCAATTGAGGATAAAGATGAAGCAACATAAGGAGCCTGAAGATAACATTACAATGATCTGTAAGGACTGTACAGAAGATATGTACCCAATGAAAGGAAAGTTCAGCCGTGAATCAATAGAGAAGGCTGACTTTGCAAAGTTATTGTTTGAAGACAATGATAAACCTGATAGAAAGAGAGAGGATAATCTCATTGGGGATATGAATGAACAATCTTGGGATTTGTCAGACAGGGTTAATGATCTTATTAATGCGGAGTGGGATTCGCCAACCCTGAAGAAAAAGATTGTAGAGATAAACAACCATCTGTATAAGATAAAGGATGAACTTACAAATATGTGGAACAAGTCTGAGCATCCAAATGGAGAGCATATGTGGGTTAAGATAAAGAACGTTGGTGATCACAGTTTTATTGGTGAGCTTGACAATGAGCCAGTATTTGTTGGCAACAAGTGGAAGTGTGGCGAGGAATACACATTAGAGTTTAAGGATATTGAAGACTTGCACTATGGGGACTTTACTAATGCCGTTTAGACCAGTTAAAAAGTCATTAATGGGCTCAAAGGAAATGATTGTTTCATGCCCTGCGTGCCATAGGCAACACAAGAAGAATAGGACTGGAGAATACTGTACAATGACTTGTTATTATGCAAAGCAACGTGAGGAAAATGGCTACTAAGTGTTTCATGCTTGGCTGTAATGGAACTGCTGTTCACAAGATAACAGATGCTAAATTAAATCCAAAACGTTTCAATGGAAAGAAGATATGCAAGGATTGTAATCAAGTAAGAAAGTTGCTGAAGCAGGAGGTCACATAATGTCCCACAGCGAGTTGGTAAAATACAAGTCGGCATATAAGATACTGATAAACTATGCCCAAAAGCACAGGGATGAATATGTATCAATATATGATTATGATGATCTTGTTGCAAAGCTGTTAAAAAAAGGATTGAACCTGCGTCCAGTCGCTAAGAAAAGTATGAGTGTATGGTTAAAACAACGTGGAATAAACTATGAGAAACATCCTGATGGTAGTATTACTAAATGGGTAGAGGTTACATAATGAGTTTAGCACAGAGAAAGAAACGTGAGGATCAATTAACTGATGAGATGTTTGATGTTGAATGTGATTTAATACAAAAGATACAATATATTGTTAATGCAGAGTGGGACTCACCAACTTTGAAAAGAAAGATTGAATTGTTATTGAAGAATCATTCTGATATTTGTGAAGAACTTGATAAGGCAGGGTACTTTGATGAGGATGAAAAGAAATGAATTGGGATGACGATTGGTATAATCCATATAGGAAAAGGAGACCATATTGGTCAAGTGATAAATACGATAAATACAATGCTTGGAAAAAATGGACAACACCAGAAAGAAAAGAACTTAACGATATGATAAAGAAAGCTTGGGAAAAGATTGAACAATGGGTTCCTGAACGTGAGCCAGATTTGACACCAAGTTGGAGTGATATTGAAAAGTTATACAAGCATTGTGAAAAGTTATACAAGCATATTGCTGTGTTGCATGACGATATTGAAAGATTAAAGAAAAAGGTAATACTTGAACCAATGCTAAAACGACATAGGCTGACAGCAAAAGAGAAGGGTAAACTAAAGAAAAAGACAAAGAGGGTTAAAAAGAAATGAGTGCATCAATGAGCCCACCACCAGACGAAAAACTGTGCCGTGTATGTCACAAGCCACTAACAGAACATACCTTTGACCAGCAGAAAGAGTGTGCAGAGATGATGAGAGATGACTAAGAACCCATCAGTGCACAGGACTTCGGATCTTGTTCATTATAGACAGGCAAAGGCTAATCAGAAGAAAAGAAACATGGCAAAACTTAGAGAGGATATTGCTGAGCTTGAAAGGCAACTTAAACACCATCCATTGGCTGTAATAACACTCAATGCGAGGATTAAAGAAAAACGTAAGAAGTTGGATGAGTTGTCTAAAAAGATAAAGAAGACACAGAGGGCACCAACACAGGTAGCAGAGAACGCAGAAGAAATACTAGAAAAACGTTCCAAGAAGGGTGTTAGAGGACTCTCAAACTTAGCCCTTAAAGAACGATCATTACAAAAAGCAGTGGAACATGATCAAACGCTTTATGGTCATGGAAGGCATAGACGACTTTACAGTGAAAGAGATGTTAACGCAAGTCATATTTCTCCCAAGTTTAGAACAACTAAATGTGTTGATGCTGGAAAGGTTGGATCAAAAGAAAAAATTGGTTCTGGTTGTCATGGACAGGTTAGTTTGAGGAAACAAGATGTTTATTTATGCAAATGGCATTATGACGTTAGGTGTGGGATGTTTTTAGGATTATGACCAAGAAAGACTTTGTTTATCATGCGACCAGTAATAAGAAAGGAATTGAATTACTTGACAGGGTAAACAAGGAACTAGAAAAGTCAAAGGAAAAGGTGGAGTGTGGCTATGATGAAAAGGGTGATGATCATTCACATTGGAAAATTAGCGGTACGAGTACTG
>Ga0066366_10000383_pt1 | contig 11003 bp, 12 predicted proteins | sample Knorr_S7_td_250__FD_77334 | JGI IMG/M metagenome (GOLD analysis project Ga0066366, IMG submission 77334) | Marine microbial communities from Southern Atlantic Ocean transect - Knorr_S7_td_250_ad_252m_LV_B | ecosystem: Environmental > Aquatic > Marine > Oceanic | place: Atlantic Ocean...
GCTATCTTTCCAGGTCTAATGTTAGCGGGCCTTTACATTATCTATGTTGTAATTTTGGCTTATTTTAAACCTCATTTAGCTCCAAAACCCAAAGAAGAAGATATACCTCCAAGAGCTCAAATTATTCGAGAAGTTATGGTTTCATTTCTTCCTTTATTCTCTTTAATCATTCTTGTTCTTGGAACAATTTTGGCTGGTTTGGCAACACCTGCAGAAGCCGCCGCCGTGGGTGCTTTTGGAGCTATTGTACTTTCAGTTTTTTATAAAACCTTAAAGTGGAAAAATTTTAAAGAGTCTGTGTTTTTAACAGCCAAGACTACTGCGATGATCATGTGGCTTTTTGTAGGATCATGGACATTTGCATCAGTATTCTCTTACTTGGGCGGTCATGAAGTATTCGAACATTTTTTTAAATCTATGGATCTACAACCTTGGCAATTTTTGGTTATTACCCAAATAATTATCTTTTTATTGGGCTGGCCTCTTGAGTGGACTGAAATTTTAATTATATTTGTTCCAATATTCTTACCATTAGTTGAGTTTTTTGGGGTTAATCCATATTTCTTTGCAATGTTAATTGCACTAAATTTACAAACTTCATTTTTAACACCACCGATGGCCATGTCCGCATATTATTTGAAAGGTGTGCAATCCAAAAATGTTGAACTGCTTGATATCTTTAAAGGTATTATGCCGTTTTTATTAATTGTTATTTTTGCTATGTTTTTAATGTATATGTTTCCTGGAATAGCACTCTGGTTACCCGAAGCATTATTTGCTAACTAATAAATAAACGATGAGTAATATTCTTTCAATTTCAGCTGTTGAGATAGTTGAAAAATTAAAAAGCGGCGAAGTTTCATGTGTGGATGTCTGTAAAGAATATCTTAAAAGGGTGGACAAGTTTGAAAAGGATGTAAAAGCCTGGGCCTTTTTAGATAAAAAACTTTTATTAGAAAAAGCTAAAGAAAAAGATGAATACAGGAAATCTGGAAAACCAATGGGACCACTTCATGGTTTACCTATTGGAATAAAAGATATTATCGGAACCCAAGATATGCCAACAGAATGTGGAACAGTTTTAAGAAAAGGAATGTCCGAAAGCGCAGATGCTGAAGTGGTTAATCTTTTAAAAATTTCTGGAGCAATCATAATGGGGAAAACAGTTACCACTGAGTTTGCATATTTCGATCCGGGTAAAACTACTAATCCGCATGATAAATCAAGAACTCCAGGGGGGTCATCAAGTGGCTCAGCAGCAGCAGTTGCAGCACACATGACTCCTTTATCTGTTGGAACTCAGACAAAAGGCTCAGTAATTAGACCAGCTTCTTATTGTGGCGTAGTGGGTTACAAGCCATCTTTTGGTTTAATATCAAGGAATGGCATTTTAAGACAATCAGCAAAACTCGATCAGGTTGGAGTATTTGGAAAAAAAGTTGAAGATGTAGCCCTTCTATCTCAATGTCTTATCAAAAAAGATTTATATGACAAAGATACTGTTCATTATTCTGCTGATAAAATGTTAGAGGAATGTAGGAAAGGACCACATTTTGATCCTAAATTTATATTTTACAAAACTTCAAATTGGAAAAATATAGACAAAGAATCACAAAAAGCTTTCCAATTTTTGATGAAGAAGTTGAAAAAATATATAGAAGTTTTTGATGAACCATCTTATTTTAAAGATATTCATAAACATCATCAGGTAGTTCATGAAACTGACATGGCAAATAGTTTTCAAAAATATTATAAGAATTCTAAAAATAAACTTGGAAAAAAACTTGTTGAAGCTATTGAGCGCGGTCTTAAGTATTCTGCAGGTCAGTACACCGAAGCAAAAGATTTTATGGAACAAAGCTATAGATCCTACAGTGAAGTTTTTGAGGATTATCATGGTGTAATTACACCATCGTCAACTGGTGTTGCTGATAAAGGATTAAAATTTACGGGGAGTCCGGAGTTTTGTACAATCTGGACTTACATGGGTCTTCCATCAATTTCGTTACCTTTACTTACAGGAGAAAATAACCTACCATTAGGTGTTCAATTGGTTGGCAACAAGCTTGACGATCTAAGATTTTTGGGAGTTGCTAATTGGTTGGAAAAAAATTGCAAGGATAATGAATAGAATAACAACACTAATAGGATGTGGTTTAGCAATAGCCTTCTTAATTGGATTAGCCACAACTTTAACAAGATCAATGATGATCGGTTTTAAAGATGTTCTTCCAGTTTATATCCTTATGGGCTTAGTAATTTGTATGATGCTTTATGAAGCCTTCTTCGAAAAAAAATAAAAATTTATTTTTTCCCTATTTTCTATTATTTTTACAACCAGTATTTATGGCTAGTAACTTAATAGTTGCTAGAGGTGGTGTAGAATTTGTTCCACCAATTTCTTTGGCTTTTTGGCGATGGACAACAGTGTTTCTTTTGCTCATACCTTTTTTTTACAAACCTATATTAAAAAAGATAAAAAATTTTAAAGGTGAGTTCTATAAACTTTTCTTTTTGGGTCTTACCGGTTGTGGAATATGTGGGGCATTTCCATTTATAGCTGGTCAAACTACTACAGTAGTAAATATGGCGGTGATATATACTTCTTCACCAATATTTATAATTTTATTATCTAGCTTTATTTACAAAGAAAAAATAAATTCAATACAAATTCTTGGGTTAGTACTTTGTTTATTTGGAGTTTTTTCAATCATTTCAAAAGGGGATTCCTCAATTTTATCAAGTCTAGAATTTACTGTAGGAGATATTTGGATGTTAGGAGCTGCAATAAGCTGGGCTCTTTACTCTGTTTATTTATTAAATTGGAAATCAAAATTTGATTTATTAACCAGATTTGTTTTGATCGCAATGTTTGGATCAATATCACTATTTCCTTTTTATTTATTAGAGGAATTTCAAGGACAGAGTACAGTCTTTGATTTAAACTTTCTTTTTTGGGTAATTTTTGCCGCAATATCTCCTGCAATAATTGCTTTTACTCTTTATGCCAAAGTTCAAAAATATTTGGGCGCATCAATAACTGGATTTACATTGTATTTATTTACTGTTTATGGTGCTTTTTATGGGTTAGTATTTTTTGGTGAAACTTTGGAATATTATCATTTAATAGGAGCCTTTTTAGTTTTTATCGGTATTTATCTTGCAAGAAAAACTAATAAATAAGAAAGTGTATACATTAATAATATCATTAATTGTCATCTATATTCTTATAATAATTTTTTTAAATTTTTATCAGAGAAAGATCATCTATCATCCTTTTATCAATAGCTACTCACAAACACATAAGGAATTTACTTTTAAAGAAGTTTTTATTAAAACAAATGACAATTTAAAATTAAAAGGATGGTTCCATGAAAAAGATATTAAAAATAAGAAAACTTTAGTTTTTTTTCATGGAAATGCTGGAGATCTTACCAATAGAGTTTACAAGCTGAATGTCTTAAAAAATTTAGATATTAATTTTTTAATTTTAGCTTATAGAGGATTCAGTGGAAATTTAGGCAAACCTTCAGAACAAGGTTTATATGAGGATGCAAGAAGTTCTTTAAGATGGTTAAATGAAATTGGAGTTGAAGATAATAAAATTATTATCTATGGAGAATCCTTAGGAACTTCTGTTGCTGTAGAAGTTTCACAAAATAAAAAATTTTCTGGAATTATTTTGGAGTCTCCATTTACCTCAATGTCAAAAATTGGAAAAAAACATTACCCTATATTTCCAGTAGATTTAATTCTAAAAGATAAATTTAATACATTAAGTAAATTAAAAAACATTAAATCACCCACAATAGTACTTCATGGAAAACAAGATAAGATTGTTCCTTTTGCTATGGGCAAGGAAATATTTGATAAACTGGATGCTCCTAAATTTTCTTATTTTACCGAGCAAGATGATCATATGATGGAATTTGATGAAGAAATGTTTAAAAACTTAAAATTTTTTATCGATCAATTAATTTAAAATATTTTCAATAATTAAGTCTTTGGATTTTTTAGTTTTTTTTAGTTTAATGTTTTTAAAAGTGTAATATATTTTTTTAATATTCAATATATCAATTTTTTTATTTCTAAACTTACTTCTGTGTAAAACAAAAAAATTAATGTGTTTTTGCTTTAATTTTGATTTAATGAAATTTAAATTTTTATCGTCATTAAAGATTAAACCTAATTTAAGATTTTTATCAAAATTTCTTAGTTGTATTAGATTTTTCTCTTTAAAAGAAATTGCACTAATATTTTTTTTATTTTTTTTTATAAGTTTACACAATATATAAATTTTTTTTTTATCTAAAAAAGGCTTTATTTCAACCAAAAGTCTAGTTTCTTTTTTTAATAATTTTATTAATGTTTTTAATTTAATAATTTTGAATTTTTTTAAATCATTTTGGTTTAAATTTTTAATTTTTTTATTTACTTTTTTTAATCTTTTTAAATTAAAATCATGAAAGCATACGGGTGTGTTATTTTTTATAAAATGAACATCAGTTTCAACATTAAATCCTTGGTTGATAGAAAGTTTAAAGCCTTTAAAACTATTCTCCCTAATATTTTTGTAAATTTTTCCTCTATGAATATAGATCACTGTATTTTTTTTATTTTTAAAATTATAACCAAGCCAATTAACAATAAAAATATTGCAGAAGAAAAACCAATTTTTTGACTATTGGACAACATTGTAATGGTTCCAACCAGCATTGGTCCAAGAAAAGAAGTAAGTTTTCCTGAGGTTGCAAATAAACCAAAAGCTTTATTTTGATCATTTTTATTAATCATTTTTGATATCACAACTCTACTAGCAGATTGAACGGGACCTATAAAAAAACCGTTTAGAGAAGCAAGAAATAAAAAATACTCCTTAGAACTTACTGCAAGTATTAGACTTGAGGTTATAATTAGACCGACTAAAGAAAAAACTATTACCTTTTTTGATCCATATTTATCATTAAAGTAACCTCCGGCCAAAGCTCCCAAAAAAGCAGTGATATTCATAAGTACTGATAAATAAAGAAGTTCGCTAATTTTTAGACCATAAACTCCAACTGCAAATATTCCACCCATTACAATAATGGCATTTAAGCCATCGGCGTAGAGCATTCTTCCAATTAAAAATTTTCCCATATCTGTAATTTTTTTATTCCATATTAGATTTTTAATAGTAACCACCTTAGTTTTCATCCCAGCTTTTTTTATTGAAAAGTATTTTTTAACTTTTACCAGGAAAGGCAGAGAAAAAATCAAGAACCAAAAGCTAACAAAAAAAGATATCAATCTAATATTTTGGGCCTGTTCTTTACTCAAGAAGTCAGCTTGAATAAAAATTTTAATAGATACCAACAGTGCAAGAAGTCCTCCTAAATATCCAAGAGCGAATCCATATCCAGATGATTTTCCAATTTTTTCTCTACTAGAAACTCTTATCAGTAATGAATTATAAAAAATAAGACTTACTTCATAAAAAAAGTTTGCAATTCCTACAATTATTAAGGTGAAATAAAAAAAATTTATTGATGGCTTAGAAAACCATAGAAGACAAGTTGTTAAAATACATAGAGCAGTAAATGTTCTTAGGAAATAAACATTGTAATTATTTTTGTCTGATATTGATCCTATTATTGGGCCCAATATAGCTACAAGAAAACCAGACGCACCAATTGTCCATCCCCAATAACTTTGTCCAATAATGTTTGATGGAGCAATTTGTTGAGAAAAATAAGTTGAGAAAATAAAAGTTATTATAATAGTTGTGAAAGCTGAATTTGCAAAATCATATAATGAAAAGTAAAGGACTTTGTTCTTCAATTTATTTCCATTTTTTTGGATAGTTTCTTTTCAAAATAAATTTATTTATCAAAATAGACATTAATATTATTATTATTGTCCCTGTTATTACAGGAAACAAAATAAAATTATAAGATACATCTGTAAACAAAACTACTAGAGGATTAGAAGCAGCAGGCGGATGCATTACTTTTAGATAAACCATCAATGCCACGGCCACACCAACCGATAAACCTAGTGAGTAAAAAGAAAATCCAATTGTTTCATTAAAAATAATTCCAACTAGAACTGAAACTAGGTGACCAAAAAAAATATTTTTTGGTTGTGCTGTTTCTAAATTATAAAGTACAAAAACTATGAAAACAGTTGCTCCAAATGAAAACATTAGCCATACGCCTGCAGATGTTCTCAAAGTTAAAAAAGCAAGAACTCCTATGACTAATGCCGCTGATATTCCTGATACAATTGGTTCTATATTTTTAGGTATTTTCATTTTTAATTTTTAACCAGTATTTTAGCAAATTCGTTTGAATCAAAAGAATGTAAATCACTTTCTTTTTCACCCATGCCAACAGCAACTATAGGCAAACCATATTTTTTGCATATAGCTAACAATATTCCTCCTTTTGCTGAGCTGTCTAATTTAGTGATTATCAAACCAGTTAAATTAGAAATTTTTTTAAATTCTTCAACCTGATTCAAAGCATTTTGACCTGTTGTAGCGTCTAAAACCAAAATAGTTTCGTGAGGATATTCTGGATTTATTTTTTTGAGAACAGTAAATATTTTTTTATATTCCTCCATAAGATTTTTTTTATTTTGTAATCTTCCTGCGGTATCAATGAAAGCTAGATCTGATTTATTTTCCTCTGCAAATTTTACAGTTTTGTATCCAATAGATGCTGGATCTGTTCCTGGATCCGATTTTATAAAATCAGCACCAATTTTTTTAGACCAAAGTTCTAGTTGTTCAATAGCAGCTGCCCTGAAAGTATCAGCAGCGCCAAAAACTATTTTTTTTCCATCATTTTTAAACAATCTTCCTAATTTTCCTATTGTAGTCGTTTTTCCCACACCATTTACCCCTGCAACAACTATAATAGACGGTGAACTCTTATAGAGATTATCAAGCTTTTTTTCATAAGGACTAAGTATTTTGGATATTTGCTCTCCAAGAAAATCAAATATTTCTTTTTCATCTTTTATTTCCTTTCCTATTTTTTCTTTTTTAAATTTCTCTTTTAAATCTGAAGCTATTTCTGTTCCAACATCAGATTCTATAAGAAGTTCTTCGAATTTATTTAATAAGTTTTCGTCTATCTTTTTTTTACCAAATAAATTACCAAACTTAAAATTTTCAAATAACTTCATTAGATATCTAAGTGAATTTTTTTAACTTCCGAAACAGATCCGCTCATAAATATTTCTTCTTCGTAGTTAATTTGAAGATTTCCTTCTTTAAAAAGAATATTTGAATTTTTATCTGTCAAACCCTTCATTGAAGCAGCAACTGCAGTTGCACAAGCGGCAGTACCGCACGCTTTTGTTTGACCAGCTCCTCTTTCCCAAACATTTACTTTAATGTTTTTTTTATCCAAAACCTGAGCAAAAGTTACATTAGTTCTTTCTGGAAAGTATTTATAATTTTCAATTTTTGGTCCTAATTCTTTTATCTTAATTTTAAAACAGTCTTTCACAAAAAAAATGATATGAGGATTCCCAACATTAAGACAAAATCCATAACCATGCTCTTTGTCCACAAGATCAATATTAATTTGCTCTGTATTCATTTTTTCACTTAATGGTATTTCTTTCCAATTCAATTTTACCTTACCCATGTTTATTTTAACATTTTGTTTTCCAATTATTTCTGCATTTAAAACTCTTTCTTTTGTTTTTATTAGAATATTTTTTTGCTTGTTTTCTTGAGAAATTAAATATGCAACGCATCTACTTCCATTTCCGCAGGCAGTTACTTCTATCCCATCAGGATTAAAAATTTTTATTGGATATGTATTGCCATCTTTTTTTTCCAATGTAATTAACTGATCAAATATAAAAACTTTTTTATTTGCTAAATTGACAATTTTGTCTTTAGTAATTTCTAGAGAACCTTTTCTTCTGTCTATAATTACAAAATTATTTCCAAGACCATCCATTCTGTAAGCGTTTATAAGTGCCATAATTTGATTAGTATCTTTATTCATTGACTTTTAAAACCCTTAATTGTAGCTTCTCGTCACTTCCGCAAATAGTAGATTTTGCGGTGCCTTTAGAAATAAAGGGATCGACACTAGTCAGCGAGGGTTCGCCCACTAGTGCGATTGGTGTTGGGTAAATAAAAAATGTTTGAAAATTTAACAAGTAAATTAGAAGGTATATTTAACAAGTTAAAGAAAGCTCCTTCACTTAATAAAGAACAGGTAGAAACTGGTCTAGCTGAAATCAGGCAAGCATTTCTAGCTGCCGATGTTGCATTACCTGTAGTTAAAAAATTTATAGAAGATATTAAGCCAAAAGCTATTGGTCAGGAGATTATTAAATCTACATCTCCTGGGCAAATGCTAGTTAAGATTGTTTACGATGAATTAGTAAAAATATTAGGGGAAAAAAGTGAAGAAATAAATCTAAAAGCCGTCCCTCCAGCGTCTATATTGTTAGTTGGTCTACAAGGTTCTGGAAAAACCACAACATCTGTAAAACTTGCAAAAAATATAGAAAAAAATTTTAAGAAAAAAATTTTACTAGTTAGCCTGGATGTTTATAGACCTGCTGCACAGGAACAATTAAAAATTTTATGTGAAAAAAATAATTTAAATGTTCTTCCAATCATTAAAGATCAGCTTCCAATAGATATTGCAAAAAGAGCAAATAATGCAGCAAACCTAAGCGGTTCAGATATTATAATCTTTGATACTGCTGGTCGTACTCAAATTGATTTAAATATGATGACTGAAATAAAAAATATTAAAGCAGAAGTTAAACCTGTCGAAACAATATTGGTGGCAGATTCTTTAACAGGACAAATTGCTGTCAAATTAGCTTCTGAATTTGATAAGGCTGTCGAACTAACCAGTATTATTTTGACAAGAGTTGATGGAGACGGTCGAGGTGGAGCAGCCTTAAGCATGAAACAGACTACTGGAAAGCCTATAAAATTTATAGGTGTTGGTGAAAAAGTAGATGACTTTGAGCCATTTCATCCAGACAGACTAGCTAACAGAATTCTTGGCATGGGGGATATTGTTTCTTTAGTTGAAAAAGCATCACAAGATCTTGATGAAGAAAAGGTTAAAGCAGCAGAAGAAAATCTTAAAAAAGGTGCATTTACCTTTGAAGATTATCTTATGCAAATAAGACAGATGAAAAAAATGGGAGGAATGGAAGGCGTTCTCTCTCTTTTGCCAGGGGTAGGAAAAGTAAAAGAACAAATGGAAAATGCAAATGTAGATGAAAAACTTCTATCAGCAAATGAAGCAATAATTTTGTCCATGACAAAAAAGGAAAGACAGGACCCTGATATTATCAGCGGATCTAGGCGAAAAAGAATTTCTTTGGGATCGGGAACGGATGTGCAGACAATCAATAGATTGTTAAAGCAATTTAAAATGATGTCAAAGATGATGAAAAAAATGTCAAAGGGAAAAATGCCGGAAGGCAAAATACCTGATGAATTGTTAAACAATTTAAAATGAAAGGATCAAAATGTTAAGAATAAGACTATCAATAGGCGGAGCAAAAAAGAGACCGGTATATAAAATTGTTGTTGCAGACAGCAGATTTCCAAGAGATGGAAGGTTTATAGAAAAACTTGGATCATTTAACCCTCTATTACCAAAAGAAAAAAAGGAGAGAATTAAAATAGAATCTGAAAGAGTTAAACATTGGTTGAGTAAGGGTGCAAGACCAACAATAAGGGTTTCGAGAATTCTTGGTGAGGTTAATATTATGCCTATGCCAAAACCTGGGAATAATCCCCAAAAAGCAATTCCCAAAAAAGATAGAAAAAAAGAAGGAAAAGAAGAACCGAAGAAGGAAGTCCCAAAAGGCGAAGCTCCTAAACAGGAAACTAAAAAAGAAGAACCAAAAAAAGAAGCTCCTAAACAGGAAGCTAAAAAAGAAGAACCAAAAAAAGAAGCTCCTAAACAGGAAGCTAAAAAAGAAGAACCAAAGAAGGAGGAAAAAAAATAATGTCTATAATAAACAAATTGACCAGAGCTATAGCTGACCGCAATGGAAATCTTGCTAAAGAAGTCATACATGATGACTTTAAATTTTTAATGCATGCTTCAGGCAAAACACTTGGCAAGCAAGATGTCATTAATTGGCTTAAATCTGGAGATGTGAAGGAGAAGAACGTCAGAATTCTTTTTGAAAATAATGAAGTTGGATTTAAACACGCCATTGTAACATTTAATGACGGCAATACAGAAGCTGTTATGAGTTATTTTAAGTTCAAAGACGGAAAAGTAATTCGTCAAGAGACAGGCGCAACAAAAATACCAAAAAAATAATGTGGACAGCTCGAGTATTTACATTGTATCCAGAAATTTTTCCTGGCCCTTTAAACAAAGGGCTATACGGGAAAGCACTGGAAAAAAAAGTATGGAATTTAGAAATTGTAAATATTCGAGACTCTGCAGAAGATAAACACAAAACAGTAGACGATACCCCATTTGGTGGTGGTAGCGGAATGTTATTAAAACCAGATGTTTTGGGAAAATCTATAGACAGTAATATAAAAAAAGGTGAAAGAATTTTCTATCTTTCTCCAAAGGGAAAAAAATTTGATCAAAAAATTGCAAAAGAGCTATCCAAAGAAAAAACTATCAATTTAGTATGTGGACACTTTGAGGGAGTTGACGAACGTATTTTAGATACAAGAAATATAGAGGAAATTAGTATTGGGGATTATATTTTATCTGGAGGAGAGTCAGCCTCTTTTGTAGTAATCGATGCTGTTTTAAGATTATTACCTAATGTTATTGGAAATGATATATCAAAAAATGAAGAAAGTTTTGAAAATGGATTGTTAGAATATCCTCAATATACAAAACCTCAGATTTGGGAAAAAAAAAGTGTTCCAGAAGTCTTATTATCGGGCGATCATGCTAAAATTAAGGACTGGCGTTTATCACAATCAAAGGATATAACACGACGCCGAAGACCCGATTTGTGGAAAAAATATTTAAACAAAGATAAAA
>Ga0066366_10000388_pt1 | contig 10929 bp, 6 predicted proteins | sample Knorr_S7_td_250__FD_77334 | JGI IMG/M metagenome (GOLD analysis project Ga0066366, IMG submission 77334) | Marine microbial communities from Southern Atlantic Ocean transect - Knorr_S7_td_250_ad_252m_LV_B | ecosystem: Environmental > Aquatic > Marine > Oceanic | place: Atlantic Ocean | collected...
CACATTACATTATTTTATTTTTATATCAGATTAGTTTGTATTTAATAAATATTAAAAATCAAAACTAATTGATGAAATTATCTGGCGAGGCATATTTGGCCTTAAACCTGCAGGTCTATTTGCTACAGAAGATTTAGAGTTTGTTACATTATAAAACTTTATTTCAAAAATTATATTTTTATTAATTTTATATTTTGAAACAATATCCACTGTATTTATCGCATCAATACTATTGATTTCTGATAATTTTTCTTTTCCAGCAATAGTTCTCGTCTTATCAATATGCTTAAATCTCAAGTAAGTTTGACTTTTTCCCATTTCCATTCCAATTTTTGCATGAGCCATATTACGTGGAATATAAGGTAATTCATCATCGATAGAGACATTTCCCCATGGATCAAAATCACTATCAAAATTATTATTGAATTTTGCTATCGTGTAAGTATGGGAAAATGAAAAAGGAACTAAAATTTTATTTATCTTAAAAAGATTACTATATGATAATTCAATACCATTTATCAGGACTTTTCCACCGTTAAATTGGGCATAGGTACCAGATCCTGCAGCTTCAGTGTCCTCCCCAAGTAAATTTTTGTAATCATTATAGAATGTAACTAATTCAGCGTTATGGAATCCTTGATTAAAACGCAATCCTAACTCAATATTATTACTTTCTTCAGGTAATACTTCGTCTTCATCATCAAAGCCAGGTCCGGGTGGTGAAAAACCTTTATGTATACCAGTAAAAATTTGAATCCCTTTGAATAGCTGATACGTTAAACCGATTCCAGGAATAAATACTTTTAATTTATCTTTTTTTATTGAAGAAGCAGTTGAATCACGATTTACATCAGAACCCCAATCTTTTCTTTCAAGAAAGATTGATTCCATTCGAGAACCAATAGTTATGATTGTTCTATTTAATTTTAATTCATTTTCAATAAACATTGAATTAGCACTCGCAGTGTAGAGTCGATTATTTTTACTTCCTTCACCCCAAATACCCTCAGTGGTCATGATTAAATCACCACCATTCATTTTATACTTATCTGATTTTTGAAATCTATTCATTGAATCAGAATGAATCCTAAATCCAAACATCAAATCATTTTGTTTTCCAAAAAGTTTAAAATTAGATCTTAAGATAGTTTGAAGACCGCTCGATTCATATATTCTATTATTTGCCTTAATATTATAAATATCATCAATACTATTGTTAGCAGATAGTAATTGATATGTTGAATCTGTACCGTTATCATTACTTAAAATAGATCCTATACTATGTCCATTAACTTTATTCAATTTATACCAATTCCGATGAAAATGATTATCATAAAATGTGGAAGCAATATCTAAGTTCTCAAAAGGTTTTATGATTGCTGTTAAGGAAAATTGGTCGTGATCAGCATCCATTTTATCTTTCTGAGAAGCTCTGTATCTCATAAAAGGATTTTGATCAAAATCATCTCTGGTTAAACCTAAATAAGTCTCATTGCTAATTTCATCTGTACTACTCAATTTTAATTGTAGAAGAGCTAAATCAGAACTTGTATTAATTCTTGCTTTAAATAATAAATCATTTTTATCGTATCCTGTGTTTCCTCCTCCTTGTAACTCTTTAAAACCTCCTGCTTTTTCATTATGTGTTTGAAACATTATCCCATAGTTATTGGAAGACATACCAGATTTAATTTTTGCAACTTGTGAACCATATTCTCCTATGGAGAATAATCCATTAAAATCCAATTCTTTAGGAATCGATGCAGATATGTAATTTATAGCTCCTCCTGTAGAATGAGGTCCATATTTTACTTGAGAAGAACCTTTCCTAATCTCAAAAGATTCCATTCTACCTGCTGTAGGTGAATAATATGCAGCTGGAGAAGAATATGGTGCAGGAGAAATTAACACTCCATCTTCCATCATATTTATTTTTGAGGATCTTTCTAGTCCACTACCTCTCATACCAATATTAGGCCTTAAACCATACCCATCTTCTTCCTGTAAATAAACTCCAGGAACTTGCGAAATAACCTTATTTATATCTGTGTCACGAAATTCTAAAACCTCATTTTTAGATACTATTGATAATGATCCGGGAATTCGATAAAATTTTTGACCGATTCTAGATCTATCAGCTAGCACATTAATAGGAGAAAGTTTTATTGCACTTTGTTCAAGCTGGATAATCATAGTGCGTGATTCTGATAGAAAAACCATCTTTTCTAAATCCGCATAACCAATTGCCGTAATTTCAATTAATGCACTATCACCCTTGTTTCCTGAAAAAGAAAATATACCGCTATGATTTGTAACAGTACCTTCATTATCTTTATGCTTTAATTGTATATTTGCCTCTACAATAGGCATTCCAGTTGATGAATCAACTACTTTCCCTACAAATACATCAGCATTCAATAATTGAATTATTCCTATAAGAAGAATTGATAATCTATACATTTTTTTCCTTTGTAGTTTTTTTAATTGAATAATTAACTTTGAGTTGAAATCCTTTTCCAGCTGATAAAAAGCCCACTAGAAACAATTATCCAAGCTAATAATTCAATTAAACTTGGATCACCATTGTAGCCAAACAAGCCTTTCAACAAACCCCCTATATATCCTTTATCATGAAACAACGGATATGTACCATCAGCATTTTTTGGTGGATTGATATCCCATATACGTCCATAATCAGAAATTATACCTGCCGATTCAAGCTCATGTACACCATAAGCAAGCATACCAGAAGCAACAAAGATGAGCAATACAGAACTCACATTAAAAAAAGTTTTTAAAGGAACATTTTTTCCTTGAACGAAAATAATATAACCTATACTTAGTGCTAAAAGTCCGCCTAAAAGGGATGCAGCGATTGAAATACCACCTTGCTTTATCATAAGTCCATAAATAAATAATATAGTTTCAATTCCTTCCCTAAATACTGAAATAAATGCCAAACCAAAGATACCGTAACCTATCTTTTCAGGTGATATAGCTATTTCTGCCTTTTCCTCTAATTCAGCAGCTATATTTTTATTTTTTGCCATCCATATAATCATAGTACCAAGAACAGCTGCAGCTACAATCATTATGACACCTTCAAATAATTTTTCTGCTTGACCAGTGAAACCTCCTAATAATACCTGAAAAAGCACAGAACCAACTACGCTAGCTGCTAACGCTAGATACACACCTTTCCAAAGTTGTTTAATATTATTTTGTTGATTTGTTTTATTTAAAAAAGTGTAGAGGATTCCAATAATTAAGGAGGCCTCAAGCACTTCTCTAAATACAACTATAAATTCTGCCATAATAAATATTTATTTAAAAAAGTTTACTCACCTAGGAAGTTTCTGCTTTATTATTTTGAACCAAACTTTATAGACAAACTGAAACTTTTTAAATATGTAATTATATTGTTAATGAGACTTAGTCTCATTAAAGATAAGACAATTCAACTATTGGTTGCAATGAAAATTATGCAATCAATTCACTAAATAAATTTTTATTATAATCTCTACATTCCTGTTGAGGATAAATGATTATATTTGTTAACCATTGAAATAAAAATTTTAATTACTCTTGACTAATAGTGGTTTGATTGATACCTTGAATATTATTGTGAATTAATATGCAAGAAAACGAGGTAAGGTCAAATCTTGTCCCCGGCATCATAGCCGGTGTAATAGGTGCTATAACTAAAATTGTAGCTGCAATGGCGTTTAGTGCCCTGATATTCACCGGCACATTATCCGGTTATTTACCACAGGGAATTGGTATAGTATTGTTCGGATTTTTATTATTTGCTGTCATCTCAATCTTTACAGCCAGTTATCCGGTGAATATTAATACACCCCAGGATATCCCAATTGCTATTATTGCCCTCATAGCAACCACAGTTATGGCAACTTCTGGTAAAGATTGGGATGGAGATGCGGCATTTCAGTTTATTTTTGTTACCATTGCTCTAACATCTATTCTTGTGGGAATATTCTTTTTTATTCTTGGAACTCTAAAACTTGGAAAATTAGTCCGATTTATACCTTACCCTGTTGTAGGCGGATTTTTGGCTGGCACTGGTTGGTTAATCATCAAATTTGCATTTATAATGACTGCAGATATGGGATTATCCTTAGACAACTTTGTTTCACTTTTTGACCAAGCAACATTACTTAAATGGTTTCCAGGATTAATATTTGGCTTAATCATGCTTATATCGAGTCGTTATATCAAACATTATTTGCTTATCCCTGGCCTGATAACAATTGGTATAACATCTTTTTATGCAATTATGTTTTTCTATGGTTATTTATACACAGATCTTGAATCCAATGGATATTTACTGGGTCCTTTTCCTGAAGGAGGTCTTTTTCAGGGTTTGCCATTAAAGTATCTCACCGATTTCAAATGGTCAATATTTTTGGAGCAATTACCGGCCATAGCCACCATGATGATCTTGAATGCGATATCGGTATTATTTAATTATAGCGGTCTCGAAATCATCATTAAAAAAGACCTTGATCTTGATCAAGAATTAAAGACCACTGGAATAGGGAATATTATTGCAGGCCTCGGCGGTGCGCCCCCAGGTCATTTATCTCTTGGCGGTACATTGTTGTCTGTTTCAATTGGTTCAAAAAGCAAACTAACCAACATCGTTATCGCTCTACTTTGTGCAATTACCCTATTCTTTGGTTCAGAAGTATTATCTTTTTTTCCTAAAATTATACTTGGTGGACTGCTTTTTAATCTTGGTCTAGCATTTTTAGTTGATTGGTTGTACAGTACCTGGTCGAGGGTTCCAAAAACTGATTATACAATCATTCTATTGATCTTTCTAGTAATTGGAACAGTTGGGTTCCTAGAGGGAGTAATCACAGGCTTATTGATGTCAGTGGTACTATTTGTAGTTAGCTATTCTAAGGTGGAAATAATCAAGCATGAACTCACTGGTAAAACATTCCATAGCAATGTTGAAAGATCCGAAAGTCTAAAAAATATTATCGATGATAATGGGGACCAAACATTGATATTGCCTCTACAGGGGTTCATATTCTTTGGCTCAGCAAACCGTTTACTTGAACGGATAAAATTACACCTACAGTCACAAAATGAAATAAGTCTTAAATACTTAGTTTTTGATTTTAAACAGGTAACAGGTGTTGATTCTTCCACAATAAACAGTTTTAACAAGTTACGAATTCTGGCAGAACTAGATAATTTCCAAGTTCTTTTTTGTAATCTTAGTCCTAAAATTATCTCTCAGTTTGAAGTGGAAGGTTTATTTACTGATAGTATGGATCTCTTCTTGAAGTTTGATGATCTGGACCATGGCATGGAATGGTGTGAAGAACAAATAATTTCTGAAACAACAATAGGCAGTAAAAAGCAAAAGGAAGAAATAGATGAAATAAAAATATTTGAGGAGAAATTTGCTGATTTGTTGATCTATTTCGAATCAAAAGATATAAACCAGAATACAACCTTTATTGAACAAGGGAACGATCCAGATGGACTGTATTTTATCAAATCAGGAAGAGTTACGGTCGAATTAAGATCATCAAATAATAAAATTCGGTTAAAATCTATGGGTACCGGTACAGTAGTTGGAGAAGTAAGCTTATATTTAAAAACTCAAGCAACAGCATCGGTAATATCCAATACTGATTGTAAAACCTATTTTTTATCTCACGAAAAATTCGAAAAATTAAATAAGGAAACGCCAGAAAGAGCAGCTGAATTACACACCTATATTGTCAAATTACTTAGCGATAGGCTGGCCAAATCCAACGCGACGATTCAAGCATTAATGTAGTAATCATATAACTAATTAAGACATGAAGGATATCACCTTTTATACTATGGATGATTATTTTCTAAAAGGATTTTAAGCTTTTTCTCTGCTTCCATACTTCCTAGATATGCTGCCTGATTGAGAATCATTACTGCTTGATCAATACGTCCCTGATCCTCATATAAATTAGCCAGCTCTAAACGCAATGTTATATCATTAGGATGCAATCGAATTCTTTTATTTAAACTTTCATTATTTCTCTCAAATTCTTCGATCTCTTTAAATTTATACAAGTATTCAAGGGATCGATCCTGCTTACCTAACTTCTTATATACTTGGCCTAGGCTGTATAATGTTTCTGCATTATAGGAATTGATATCATATGATTTCAATAGGGATTTTTCAGCATCTTTCCATTGCTCTGTCCGAATTTGCACCTCGCCTAGATGAAACCAGATGTCTCCATTAGTGCCTTCTAATTCAGCCGCTTTTAGCAACCTATCCTCTGCTGCTTTATTATTATCCTTGGCTAATGATACCATTCCAAGGAAATGATATGTAGAACCATTTTCAGGCTGTAGTTCTTCTGCTTTTGAAAACGCTGCCTCCGCTTCATCAAGGCGAGTCAAATAATATAATGCCACACCTGATTTATAATGGCTAAGCCATAGTTCTGGTTTTATTAAAGCTGCAAGGTTGTATTCTTTCAGTGCATCTTCAAACCGACCGGCATTTTTGTGAATGTTACCACGCTCAATATAAATTTCAGCTACACTGCGATCGATAGTTAATGCATCCTGCAATGCTGCAAAAGCTTTTTTTTCCTGCTGCATATGATCATAGATATGGCTCAAAGTGATATAGTAGGGAATCATGGATGAATTCCTTTTCAAGGCATATTGGACATGATATAGCGCCTTTTTATAATTCCGGTTTACAAAATATGCTTTCCCTAAATCATGATTAACTTGCGGTAGGTCTGGTTTTTGGGCTAAGACCTCTAAAAAACACTTAATCCCCTGCTGAATATTATTATTTTGCACATGTGCTCGGCCCAGCCAGTATAACCCATAAAGACTCTTAGGATCAGCGCTCCTTGCTTTTTCCAACCATAATATTGCCTTTTCAGTCTTATGCTGTTTTAGATATATATCGCCAAGATTCCGCATTGCCAAACTATAAGTAGGATCGAGATTTATGGCTTTTAAAAAATGGGTCTCCGATTCATCATAGTTTCCAAGATCTTTAAGCACCATAGCCAGGTTGTTAAGCCCTCTAACATGCGTAGAATCATATTTTATTGCCTGCTGATAACTACTAGCAGCCTTTTTACTATTTCCCTGATTATAAAACAAATTGCCATAGGCCACCCATATACCGGATTGTGATGGATCTTTATTCAAACTCAATTCATAGTTCTGGAAAGCACGCGGTAAATCCCCTGCGCCATAGCAGGCCTGGGCCAGCCCATTTAAGGCTTCAAGATTACTAGAATCCTTAAGAACAATTGCAGTAAATAGCTTTATGGCATCATTATAACTCCGGGCTTCAATTAATTTAAATCCTTCTTCTACAGATTGTTGTGGGTACACAAATGATGACAGCAGGAAGGTGATAATTAATAGCTGACTATTGATAATGATCCTCCCTGCACTATCCTGTAATAAGAATTAGAAGTTAAATTTTCAAACAAATCCTTTCCAAATCCGGGCCACTGAACCTCCAAAGTGGTAACCATCTCATCCGGGCCAAGACCAAATAAAACTCTTGGATCGTTGGATGCAAGATAGCTAGCTGCAGGGTTAACCCAGGCGACCTGAACTCCAGAGTCAGTTATAATTTTCAACTTACTACCAATACCTTCTCTATTACACGTCTTCCCTTCTAGTTGAAACCCAATCCAATGTCCTTTAGGTTTTCCTTCATTCAATAATAAATCGGCTTTCCCATTGTTGTTCGAAATAGCTATATCAATATCACCATCATTGTCAATGTCACCGAAAGCTGCTCCTCGACCTACCGCAGGCTTAAGTAGATCACCACCAATGCTTTTTGTTTGGTCTAAAAATGTTTCATTACCCTGATTAATAAATATTTGTTTCTCTTGTGCGTGCTGATAGTCCCGGTTGAACAATGTTATATTATCAATCACATGTCCATTCACAACGAAAATATCAAGCCAGCCGTCTAAATCTAAATCAACAAACTTCGTCCCAAAACCGAGAAGATTAATGCTTGGATGTCCAAGGCCTGTTCGAGATGTAGCATCTACCAGAAATCCATTCTTCTCGTTTAGGTATAATGTGTTAGTTTCACCGCTGAAATTGGTGACAAATAGATCGAGCCAACCATCGCGGTTAAAGTCACCAAAATCCACGCCCATTCCAGCCTCAGCACGCCCATTTTCATTAAACCCTACGCCAGTAAACAAAGCCTTCTCCGTAAAGTGGCCCAAGCCATCATTAATAAATAATAGATTCATCACCTTATCATTGGCTACATAAATATCCATGTCACCATCGTTATCAATATCACCTGGTACGACCCCCAGTCCTTTCCCGTGAGCATTATTTATACCTGAACGGGCTGACCAATCACTGAAATTCCCCTGTCCATCATTATGGTAAAATATATCTTCAACTCCCTCAAAATAGTCTGGATCACAGTATGCTCTTTCTCCTCGAACTGGTTCACCGCACCAAGGATTATTTTCAATGGAATACTTCACATAGTTTGTTACATAAAGATCAAGCCAGCCATCGTTATCACTATCAAAAAATGCAGCACTGGAAGCCCAGTGAGAATTATCAATACCTACATCAAGAGTAACATCTGTAAAGGTACCATCACCATTATTACGATAGAAAACGTCCGGGCCATAATTTGTAACATATAGGTCCGTATCACCGTCATTATCATAATCAGCACAAGCACATCCAATACCATAATTATTATCACCTACTACTGCTTTTTCAGTCACATCCGTCCATTTTTTCCCATCATTTCTGTACAGTTTGTTTTCTAGTATAATATTTTTATTCCACCCTGGTAAGGGAGCACCTTGAAGAAAATAGGCATCAAGATCCCCATCTTTATCGTAATCAAATAAACAAACTCCGGACCCCATTGTTTCCATGTAGTATTTTTCACCCGTACCACCATGATCATGAACAAAATTTAATAGTTGATTATCAGCAACATTTTTAAACACAAGTGATTGTGACCACCCAATGGATAAAAGCCATGCCAATACCATCAAATAACGAATCATCATTAATTAAATATTACAAAAAAAGCCGTCCCTAAAGGGACGGCTTTTCTAATAGTTTATTACTTACCTGATTCTATTAAAAAGAATAACCGATAGACATACGCATCACATTATCTAGATGCTTTGTCATACTCATCGTTACATCTGCATTTATTCCTGCGACATTTACACCTGCTCCAACCGAAAGGTCCTGTTCCGGGTTATTCAAATTATAGCTGAGGCGCATAGCTGCCACGCTGATATTATATTCAGCATTGACTATAAATTGTTGAGCCATATCAGCTTGTTTCAAAACGTTTAGTCCTGCGTTCAAACCTGGCATAGCTTCACCAATTACACCAAATGAAAAGGTCATTGGTAGTGACATAGATGGGTGTTCAGCATAACCTCCACCAGGTGCTTGAGATTCTACATCTGGGCCAAAGTTAGAAATGACAGCACCCAATCGAATACCATTATAATCAGTGTCGAATTGCATACCAATATCAAATGCCGTTCCGCTAAGATCAACATCATCAATGTTTTGTGAAATCATCTTTGCAGAACCACCAATGGAAAATTTATCCGTAAAACTTTTTCCATAGCTAAGCTGTATTGACATATCAGCGGCAGTAAATGCACCGCCTTGATTTGGTTGAAAGATGAATTGACCGCTTTCTTCGCCCCAACCTGATCTCATCATATCACCATAGTCAACATTGACAAACCCTAGTCCAACTACACCGCCAGCCATTGGTAATGCAAAACCAAAGCTCGTTATACTTGTTTCAACAAGCCATTGAGACATACCAGCAGAAAGGCCCATAGCTGAACCGGCTAACCCTGCGGGATTGGAGAACAATGCTCCGGCTCCACTGGCCTGCGCTGCTGTACCACCTAGAGCTGCTGTGCGTGCATCTGTTTGAATGTTAAGAAATTTGAAGGCAACCGATCCTACTTTATCGTTATCATCTGCAAATAAAATTCCTTGCAGAGATATAACCAGCAGAGAAGTGACTGCCCATTCCAAAGATTTGTTAAGATTAATTATTTTAATCATTTTTTACTTCCTTCCTGGTTTAGCGTATGACGGCCAGTTTGCCTGTTTGACTACCGACCTTCCAGTAGTAGATACCTGTAGAAACCTGGTTTCTTGTACGGGAGACTAAATTCCAATCATAGGAACCATCATCTGTAGCTGAACCTTCATATACAAGGTTGCCTGCTACATCAAATACCTGTACATCATCACCATTCTTTACGTTGTAAAAGCGTACAAAATAGACCTGTGGAGTGGTAGCACCATGATAGGTTTCCATAATATCTGCTTTCCATGGATTTGGAGCAACAAACACATCAGATGATGGCTCGTTATCTAGATTTTCATAAGTTAACACATCCACAGAAACAGTATGTGCCTTAGGCACATCACTTATTTGTCCGCCTAATCCATCAGGAGCAGCTTGCATAGGATAGCACATGGTGTAATAGCTTTCCAATGAAGGAACGCTCCCATGTACATCATCAGACCCAGCAGCGTCATATGCAGACACGTAGTACCAGTAGGTGAGGCCTATAGCCACATTTTCATCTACCCATGTATACGTTCCATTACTACCATAAGTACCAATGTCTGCTGCTGCAATATCCAAAACCATTGAGTACGGCCCTGTAGCAGAAGATGTAAAGTCAGTTCCCTGGCTCACATCACCAACCATGGATCCACCATCATTCAAGTCATCGGCTACCAGACCAAGAGCTGCAGAATTTTGACGAGGAGCAGTCGCCGCTTTATAGATACGGAATCCAGCAAAATCAGCTGCACCTTTATCCGGGTCAACAGCAGCGATCTGTGCATCACTATAAGACCAAGTAACGCTTA
>Ga0066366_10000390_pt1 | contig 10889 bp, 10 predicted proteins | sample Knorr_S7_td_250__FD_77334 | JGI IMG/M metagenome (GOLD analysis project Ga0066366, IMG submission 77334) | Marine microbial communities from Southern Atlantic Ocean transect - Knorr_S7_td_250_ad_252m_LV_B | ecosystem: Environmental > Aquatic > Marine > Oceanic | place: Atlantic Ocean...
AAAGGCGATCTGCCTGCAAGGGAGAAAATTAAAGTTCGTATTTCTAGGGTTAACAGCATTCTTGGAACGGATCTTGATCAGGACGGCATTCTTCAGATACTTGAACCAATAGGTTTTGAATCTGAATCTGTTGATCAAGATATTGATGTTGTGGTTCCAAGCTTTCGACCAGATACTTCATCAGAGATTGATGTGATCGAAGAGATAGCGAGAATTTACGGGTATGAAAGGATTGTAAAGACAGTTCCAAAGTCTAAAACCTTTGGTTCGCTCACACGGAAACAGAATGACCGCCGGGTAATTAGAACGACGATGATGGGTCTAGGTTTAGATGAGGCAATGCCAGTGCCTTTTCTGGCTCCGGGTGAACTAGAAAATGCGGGACTCGAATCTGATGGAATAAAAGTTGCGAATCCTTTAGTTGCAGAGGAGTCGGTAATGCGCTCTTCGCTGCGACCTGGCTTATTGAAAACTTTGGCTTATAACGAGTCGCATAGACTCACTGGATTAAGACTTTTTGAACTTGGTCATGTCTATAGACAGCCTGACAAACCTCAACCGCTACCAGATGAGAGAGAGCAACTTGTGTCTGTTCTTGCTGGAAATGAAGCTGGAGAAATTGTCAAGATTTGGTCAGCTTTGGCTGACGCGTTGGCTTTTGATGATTATGAACTCATCACTGACTCGCCACCAGGCTTTCATGCTACTAGAACATCCCGAATTGAGATTCAAGGCAAAACGGTTGGCTTCTTAGGGGAAATTGACCCATCGGTTCTTTCTTCGTTCGAGGTTAGTGAGAGAGTTGCATGTCTTGAGGTTGATATAGATGACCTTTTATCAATACCTCATGGGCAGCGTTCATATGCGCCTTTTAGCCGATATCCGTCGTCTGACATTGACTTAGCATTTGAGGTTGATGAAGGCATCTCATCGAATGAGGTAAAAAGATGTTTACAGGAACAAGCAGGAGTGTTGCTTGTGGACATATACCTGTTTGACATTTTTAGAGGGGAACCCGTTTCAGAAGGTCGAAGAAGTCTTGCTTTCAAGTTGCGACTCCAAGCTGAAGATAGGACTCTCACGGACGCGGAGGTGGCGAAAGTCCACGGAGAGTGCATCGAATCGGTTGAGAAAAAGTTTTCCGCAAAACTTCGGAGTTGAACTGATTCAGAAAAGAAAAATGTTTGAAAGGATCTAATAATGAAAGCATGGCAAATACACGAACTTGGAGAACCAAAGGAATCTTTGAAGCTTCAAGAGATGGAAACTCCAGAACCCATGGCTGGCCAATTGCTAGTAGATGTTGATGCAGTGGGGCTGGCTTTCCCAGATGTGCTTCAATGTCGAGGAGAGTACCAAGTCAAACCACCCCTGCCCTTTACACCAGGAGGTGAAACAGCAGGCAGAGTAATAGCTGTAGGTGAAGGAGTGGAAGATTTCAGTGTAGGGCAGAAGGTTATTTCACTGGGAGGAGGTTTGTCTGAGCAAGCTTTAGTGCATGCACATATGTCTTTTGGTGTGCCCGACTCAGTGGATCAAGTTAGGGCTGCTGCTTTGCCAATGAATTATGGAACAACCTGGTTCGCTTTACATGATCGTGCCCTCATACAGAGTGGAGAAACACTATTGGTGACTGGGGCATCAGGTGGGACTGGTTCTGCGGCAATACAGTTGGGATTGGCAGCTGGAGCAAGGGTGATAGCGGTGGCAGGTGGACAGGAGAAGGTAAACGCATGTAGAGAACTTGGTGCAGACGTAGTGATCGACCACAAGGAAGAAGAAGATCTTGTTGAGAAGGTCAGGGACGTTACAAACAATCAAGGTGTCGATGTCGCTTATGACCCAGTCGGTGGAGATATGTTTCAAAAAGTAAGAAGATGCATGGCGTGGGATGGGCGATTACTAGTCATTGGTTTTGTAGCTGGGATACCAGAGATAGCAACGAATCACGTATTGCTTAAAAATTATTCAGTGGTGGGAGTCCATTGGGGGGCTTCGTTGGGAAGAGATCCGAGTTCTTTTAAAAGACAAATGTCGTCGGTAGTAGATTTAAGTGGGGAAGGCAAAGTGGACCCTTTGTTGCATCCAACTTACGCTTTTGAATCTTCAAATCAGGCTTTGCAGGATATTGCTGACCGTAAAGTAGTAGGGAAAGTGGTAGTGGATCTAAATAAAACCTAGAAATATTGAATTTTTATACATAAAACTGTATGATGATACTATGTTTTCAGTAGGTATTATTGGCGCTTCAGGTTATACCGGTGCCGAATTATTAAGAATTTGCTCAATGCACCCTAACTTTGAAGTTAAAACGGCTGTTGCATCGACCCTTGCAGGAACAGCTATATCTGACGTCCATGCACATCTTTCGCCTGAATTTCCAGAAATGTTGTTTGAGGATAAAGACTCTGCACCATTAAGTGAATGTGAAATTATTTTTACTGGGTTACCTCATGGGGCTTCACAAAAAGTAATTCCAGAATTCCTCGAGACAGCAAAACTTATTGTTGATCTAGGAGCTGATTTCAGACTCAAGGACGCCGAAACTTACCGGCAATGGTATGAAGAAGATCACACTGTTCCAGAACTTCTTGATTCTGCATCCTATGGTCTGCCCGAACTTTTTAGAGATGGACTAGAAAACAGTTCTTTAGTAGCTGCGCCTGGCTGTTACCCCACAGCTGCTTCTCTGGCCTTGGCGCCTTTTATTAGGGCAGGAGTAATTGAACCTGATGAAATTATTGTTGACGCAGCGAGCGGCGCTTCGGGTGCAGGGAAAAATCCCCAACCAAATAGTCTATTTTGTGCTGTCGATGAGAATTTTGCTGCCTATGGTTTACTTTCGCACCGTCATACCCCTGAAATAGAACAGGCGCTTAGCACTGGGTCAAATGGGAGTCCGATAGGTGATGCATCAGTTCTGTTCACACCGCATTTAGCTCCAATGAATCGGGGAATTCTTGCTACTTGTTATGGGAGAGTCAAAGGTGCACTTGATACAGATGCCGCTCTTCAAATTTTGACCGAAGCCTACTCTGGAATGCCTTTTATTGTGGTCGACGAAAAATCACCAACCACAAAATCAACTTTTGGATCAAATGCCGCTCACTTAACAGCAAGAGTTGATCCAAGAACAGGGCTGTTAGTTTCATTTTGCGCAATAGACAATCTGGGTAAGGGTGCTTCCGGCCAGGCGGTTCAATGCGCGAATATAGTTCTTGGCCTCGATGAGTCAGATGGCCTAAGTGCAATTGGAATAAGCCCATGACGATCACAGATGTTGAAGGTTTTCTGGCTAGTGGCGTGGCCAGCGGAATCAAAAATAACAACGAACTAGATCTAGCGTTGGTTGCAACCGAAGATCAAAAACCGGTACCGGCAGCGGCTGTCTTTACATCAAATAAAATGACAGCAGCACCAGTCTTGGTATCGCGCAAACACTTGGAAGCAACTGGAGGTGCTGCTTCTACTGTCGTTCTTAACAGTGGAAATGCAAATGCAGCTACAGGCGAGCAAGGTTTGCTGGATGCTGAACGGATGTGTCAGTTAACAGCACAGGGTCTTGGATGCGAATCGAGCGAAGTCCTAGTTTGTTCAACAGGATGGATTGGATATCCACTTCCGATGGAAGAGATTGCCTATGGAATAAAAAGTGCAATTGACTCCCTCAAGGATGATCAAGGGACAGTAGCAGCAAAAGCAATTATGACTACAGATACGGTTCCCAAAAATACTCTCGTTAAAGCGAAAGGTTTTTCAGTTGGCGGTATATCTAAAGGGGCGGCAATGCTTCAACCGAATATGGCCACAATGCTCTCAGTACTTACAACTGACGCTGCAATAAACCCGCAGGAGGCTACAAGACTCCTACAAAAAGCAGTTTCAGTTTCCTTTAATTGTCTAACAGTGGATGGAGCAGAATCTACCAATGACACGGTTATTCTCTTAGCAAATGGCAAGTCAGGAGTGGAAGATTCTACGCTCCTTGGAGAGGCCTTGACCGAAGCATGCAAGGATTTAGCTGTGCAAATGGCGGATGATGCTGAAGGTTCAACTAAAACGGTTTTCCTTCATGTGACTGGAGCAAAAGACGACACAGAGGCTGAATTAGCAGCTAGAAGTACAGCTAATAGCCAGTTGATCAAATGTTCATGGTATGGAGAAGACCCTTACTGGGGCCGGATAGCGGCGCAGATAGGTGCATCTGGAATTCAATTCGATCCTGAAAGAATCTCAGTTTCTTATGGAGGTCAAATCGTCTATGCGCAAGGAAAAGCCCAAGAAGTAGACTCTGCGGCCTTGGAAAAACACATGTCTCAAAGGCGCTTAGAATTACATGTTGATCTGGGACAAGGTAGGGGCGAATCTGATGTGGTTACAACAGATCTAACGCACGCCTATATTGATGAAAACATGAGGACCTCGTGATGAAAAACAAGAATGTTAATGGCAAAGAAGAGCCGGTTTTTTCACCTGAAAGAAGAGCAGGAGTATTGGTGGAAACTCTTCCCTATATAACAAGATTTGCTGGGAGGGTTGTAGTCGTAAAATTTGGTGGCAATGCAATGGAAAGCGACGAGTTAGCTGACCAATTCGCCCAGGATATTGTTTTGATGCATTCAGTGGGCATTAAACCTGTAGTTGTCCACGGAGGTGGACCTCAAATTGGTGACTTAGTGGAGAGGTTAGGTTTAAGCACAGAATTCAAGGATGGACAGAGAGTAACCGATAAGGAGACTCTAGAAATAGCGCAGATGGTCCTCGTTGGAAAAGTTAATACAGACATTGTCTCGAGTATTAATGTTCATTCTCCAATAGCTGTAGGTCTCTCAGGAGGTGATTCAAATTTAATTGAAGCAACCCAAAAAGACTCATCACTTGGTTACGTTGGTGATGTAGTAAAAATAAATCCTTCCATAGTGGAATGCCTTATGGAAGAAAATCTCATTCCCGTAATATCGACCATTGGAACAGATTCAAATGGACAGGCTTACAACATAAATTCAGATACTGTGGCAGCTGCCTTAGCTGGTTCTTTGAAAGCTGAAAGATTGCTTTATCTGACTGACATAGAGGGTCTGTTAGAAGATGTTTCGGACCCCGCAAGCAAGATTTCAAAGATCGGTATTTCAAGTTTGAATGATTTGATTGATGAAGGAATTATCAAGTCTGGAATGATCCCCAAAGCACAAGCATGCATTGATGCAATAAAAGGGGGTGTGGCTTCAGCCCATATGGTTGATGGTCGGATACCCCACGTTTTACTTCTCGAATTGTTCACAGACGCTGGAATAGGAACGATGGTTCTCCCAGAAGACATGTTGGATTCATTCAAATCTGAAACTCAAGCGCAGGATCAATTATGAACTGGTCTGAATTGTTAATGCCTAATTACGGCACACCATCGGTGACATTCGTTAAAGGTTCCGGCACGGAACTTTTCGATAAAGATGGGAAAAGGTATTTAGATTTCTTATGTGGAATAGCGGTAACTGGTTTAGGGCACAGCCACCCAAGAATAGCTAACGCCATATCAGAACAAGCAAATACGCTTTTGCATGTCTCAAATCTTTTCATTACAGAACCACAACTTGAAGTTGCAGCGACTTTAGACAGACTTATAAACACAGGGAGCGGTCAATCAGGAAAAATTTTATTTCAAAATTCTGGAGCCGAAGCGAACGAAGCTGCCATGAAACTAGCCCGGAAATATCAAGGTTTGGGAAAACATGGAGTGCTTTCTGCTTATAAATCTTTTCACGGCAGAACCATGGCTACTTTGGCTGCGACTGGTCAACCTGAGAAACATAAACCGTTCATACTATTGCCGTAAAGATATACACATCCCGAATGGGACAATCTTGCTTCCTTTGAGGAAGCAATCGACCAAACGACTGGAGCAATATTGGTTGAACCTATCCAAGGTGAAGGCGGCGTTAATAACGCAAGCAGTGATTTCTTACAAGGGCTCCGAAAGCTTTGTGATGAGAAGGGTTTGCTTCTGATAATGGACGAAATCCAAACCGGTTTTGGGAGGACGGGAGAGTGGTTTGGGTTCCACCATGCAAATATCAAACCTGACATTGTAACAATGGCTAAAGGAATGGCTAATGGTGTTCCTATTGGAGCTGTTTGGGCAAAATCAGAAATAGCAGACGCTTTTAAACCTGGTGATCATGGTTCGACTTTCGCTGGACAACCGCTAGCAACTTCTGCTGCAAGAGAAACTCTGAGAGTCCTTGAGGAAATTCAGGCACCTAAATTAGCTAAAGAAAAAGGCGAAGAGATGGTTGCAGCAATCACAAATATTGATGGAGTCGACTCGGTTAGAGGTTTAGGGCTTCTACTAGGAGTGGAAATCGAAAAAGAAAGACTGGCAAAGGGTGACGCTCGTGACTTGGCACAGGATTGTTTAAAAGAGGGCCTAGTTCTAAATGGTGTTACGCCTACAGCTCTCCGGTTAGCTCCACCTCTGACCATTTCTTCAGAAGAAATAATTGAAGGAGCGGGGATTCTCGAAAAGGTCTTAACAACACGCAAGGAAAAAGCATCGTGAGAAGTTTTTTAGAAGTCGACGATCTTAACGCAGAAGAACTACGCAGAGTTCTTGATCTTTGTCTTGACCCTAATCCATCTAAGATTTTAGAAGGTGAAGGTGTCGCTTTGGTGTTTGAAAAACCTTCGAACCGCACACGCAATTCGATGGAAATGGCCGTTTTCCAATTAGGGGGACACCCAGTCTACATCCGTGGTGAAGAACTGGGTTTTGACAAAAGGGAATCTGTTGAAGATGCAGTTTCAACTCTTTCTGGTTACTACAAATGTATAGCAGCGAGAGTTTTCGATCACAAAATACTCGAGAGGATGGCCCAAGTGGAACTTTGTCCAATTGTAAATCTTCTCTCAGACACAGGACACCCTATGCAAGCACTAGCTGACGTCATAACACTAGTTAAAGAGTTCGGGGATATTAACGGCAAGATTCTAGCTTTTATAGGTGATGGCAATAACGTGTTTCGTTCTTTAGCAATGGCAGCTGGCATGTTAGGTGCTGAAATTCGTTTCGCTGGCCCAAGTGATTACAGCTTGAGTGAAATAGATAAGAACAGATTGGCTGCAGTTGATGTAAAAGTTAATGAATTTGCTTTTGCACAAGATGCGGTTGATGGCGCAAACATTGTTTATACAGATGTATGGACTTCAATGGGTCAAGAATCTGAAATGGAAGAAAGAAAAAAAGCTTTCGAAGCATTTACGGTGGACAGCAATTTAATGGAATCTGCATCATCAGATGCTGTTTTCCTCCATTGTCTTCCTGCTCACAGAGGTGAAGAAGTAACAGCAGAAGTGATAGACGGATCGAAGAGCCGTGTATGGAGCCAATCGGAAAACAGAATGCATGCAGCCCGCGGACTACTTTCCTGGCTTCTAACTGAAGGTCAAGAAAATGAGTAAATCACAAAGGCAACACTTACTTGCAAAGATACTTGAAGAACAGGCTGTCTCAAGTCAAGCAAAACTTGTCGAACTGCTTAAGGCTGAAGGTATAGACGTTACTCAAGCAACGCTCTCACGTGATCTCGAAGAACTCGGAGCTGTCAAGGTGAGAGTCCCTGTGGGTGACAGTGTCTATGCAGTACCAGACAATCCGACAGAAAGAGTTTTACCAGTTGATTACCTTAGGCGTGTATTAGGAGAGTGGCTAGTAGAGGTATCAGTTTCAAACAACATCGTTGTTTTAAGGACACCACCAGGCTCAGCACACGTTGTAGCGTCGGCAGTTGACAGAGCGGGTCTTCCAGAAATCATAGGGACAGTTGCAGGAGATGACACCGTAATATTGGTCGCTGCTTCAGATACCACAGGTGAGAAAGTATCTGAAAGATTAAAAGATCTAGCAGGTATTAGAACCGCTAATTAGTGAATGAGAGAAATATGAAAGATATTAAAAAGGTTGTACTTGCTTATTCAGGAGGACTCGACACCTCCATAATCCTGAAATGGCTCCAGGAAACTTATGACTGTGAAGTTGTGACATTTACTGCAGATCTCGGTCAGGGAGAAGAACTTGAACCAGCGCGCAGTAAAGCTCAAAGCATGGATGTGAAAGAGATTTACATCGAAGATTTGAGGGACGAGTTTGTTTCCGAGTATGTGTTTCCAATGTTTAGAGCGAATGCTATTTATGAAGGAGAGTACCTTCTAGGGACTTCTATAGCTAGACCTCTCATAGCAAAAAGACTAGTTGAGATAGCAGAAGAGACAGGAGCGGATGCTATTAGTCATGGAGCAACAGGCAAAGGTAACGATCAAGTTCGTTTTGAGCTTGGAGCTTATGCTCTCAATCCAAGCATTAACATAATTGCACCATGGAGAGAATGGGATCTCGGTTCAAGAAAAAGTCTCCTAGATTATGCCGAAAAACATGGAATACCAGTTGAAATGAAAAGAGGCAACGAGTCGCCTTATTCAATGGATGCGAATCTTCTCCACATTTCTTACGAAGGCGGTCCTTTAGAAGACCCATGGAAGGAACCTTCTACTGAGATGTGGCGTTGGACAGTGAATCCAGAGCTTGCACCCGATGAAGCCACATATTTAGATTTGGAGTTCGAAAATGGAGACCCAATTGGAATCGGTGGTGTAAAAATGTCTCCTGCAGAGCTTTTAACTGAACTAAATAGGTTGGGTGGGGCTAACGGCGTGGGAAGAACCGACATAGTAGAAAACCGCTATGTCGGCATGAAATCAAGAGGAGCTTACGAAACACCGGGTGGATCAATTCTTCTCAAAGCACACAGGGCGATTGAGTCAATAACTTTAGACAGAGGTGTAGCTCATTTAAAAGATGAATTGATGCCTAAATATGCAGAGCTAATTTATAACGGTTATTGGTTCAGCCCAGAGAGGGAGATGCTCCAAACCGCTATAGACCAATCACAAAGATGGGTAAATGGAAAAGTCAGACTCAAACTCTATAAAGGCAACATAGAAATTACCGGAAGAGAATCAGAAGACACTTTGTTTGATGAGGCCATAGCTACTTTTGAGGATGACTCCGGCGCATATAACCAAGCAGATGCAGAGGGATTCATAAGACTTAATGCTTTAAGATTGCGCACTGAATCGTTAAGAGATTCAATGCGTGGTGGAAAACAAGGAGGAGCATAATGGCAACCTTGTGGGAAGGAAGACTAAGCGGAGCAACGACAGACGCATTAAAAGCCTTAAATGACAGTCTCCAAATAGATAAAAGGCTGTACAAGGAGGACATCTCAGGTTCAGTAGCTCACGTTAAGATGCTCGTTTCTGTAGGTCTGATTGAAAAGTCTGATGGAGAGTTGATTCTTGACGCACTCAAGATGACTGAAGAAGAGATGACATCAGGATCTTTTGTTTTTCAGCCTGGGGATGAGGATATACACACAGCTGTTGAAAGAAGAGTCACAGAAATCGCCGGTGAGGCTGGAGCTCGGATGCACACGGGCAGGAGCAGGAATGATCAAGTGGTAACGGATCTCAGGCTGTGGACATTAAAAAGCCTAGATGAACTAGCAGCACTCGTCGTCTCTTTACAGAAGTCATTGATTGAACAAGCTGAAAAAGCAGAAGCGACACGGCTACCGGGATACACGCATTTACAACAAGCTCAACCGGTACTTCTATCACATCACCTGTTAGCTCATGCTTGGGCTCTTTCAAGAGATTTTGACAGGATCATAGAAACTCGTTCCAGAACAGACGTGTCTCCTTTAGGAGCGGGAGCATTAGCAGGTTCTTCTTTACCGATAGATCCCATAATGACTACAGAAACCCTAGGTTTCTCAGAAACTTTCAAAAATTCACTTGATGCTGTTTCTGACAGGGACTTTGTAGCCGAGGCAGTATTCGTTAATGCATTATTAGCTGTTCATCTCTCCAGAATCGGAGAGGAGCTTGTGCTTTGGTCCAGTGAAGAGTTCGGATTTGTGGATATAGATGATGCATATACTACGGGTTCATCCATGCTTCCTCAGAAAAAGAACCCAGACATAGCTGAGTTAGCAAGAGCTAAAACCGGAAGAATAGTCGGGCACTTATCAGGATTATTAACAGTTTTGAAAGGGCTTCCTTTGGCTTACAACAAAGATCTACAAGAAGACAAGGAACCTTTATTCGATTCTTTTGACACAAACACTTTGGTTTTAACGGCATTAACAGGAATTTTTGATTCTGTTGCTTTTAACAAGGAAAGAATGGCTCAAGCAGCTGATAAGCCTTTCTCTGTGGCGATAGACCTTGCAGAATATCTAGTTCATAAAGGCATGCCTTTCAGGGAGGCTCACACATTGATAGGTGGACTAGTCAAAGCTTCAATAGAAGATCAAAAGGATTTCAAAAAGGTGGTATTAGAAAATGAGAATTTCGAACCTGAGATAGAAGATTTTTTCAAACCTGAGACAGCAATTAATAGACAAATCACACCGGGAAGTACAGGTTTAGATGCTGTAGAGGTTCAAAAAGAACAAATGAAAGAACGTTTAGAAATACAAATTTCTATGATGTCAAAATGACGTATTCAATGGACATAAAGATCCGTTATGGGGAAGTTGACAGACAAGGAGTTGTCTTTAACGCCCACTACCTTGCCTATCTAGATGATGTGGTTGATAGTTGGCTACGCGAATTCGAAGGTGATTTTGAATCTTTAGGGTGGGATTTGATGCTTAAGAATGTCAACTTGGAATGGCATGGACCAGCAGGAATAGGAGAGGTGTTGAATGTCGAAGCACATGTCAGCAGATGGGGAAATACTTCTTTTGATGTTTCTTTTGAGGTGAAAGTCGAAAAGCGACTTGTTCTGACATCGACAATCGTTTACGTCGGGGTAAGGACAGGCACAACTGAAA
>Ga0066366_10000392_pt1 | contig 10859 bp, 10 predicted proteins | sample Knorr_S7_td_250__FD_77334 | JGI IMG/M metagenome (GOLD analysis project Ga0066366, IMG submission 77334) | Marine microbial communities from Southern Atlantic Ocean transect - Knorr_S7_td_250_ad_252m_LV_B | ecosystem: Environmental > Aquatic > Marine > Oceanic | place: Atlantic Ocean...
CAAAAATTAACCCTAATAAAAAAATTAGTACAATACCTATAATAAAAAGGACTAAATGGATAGACATACCTTCCCGAAAAAACACCAAAAAAAATGATGAAAACACCAAAGCTGTACCAAAATCATCTTGAATCAAAATCAATAATGAAGGCAATAGAATAACTATAGAAACATACATCAAATTTTTTAAAGATTTTAAATTTAAATTATATGAATCAAAAATTTTTGCTATTAATAATGCTGTTGAAAATTTAGAAAACTCTGATGGTTGAAATCTAAAACCAAAAACAGAAAACCAAGATTTGGATCCAGAGACTTCAACTCCTACAAAAAAAACAGTTATCAAAAGAAAAATGGAGAAAATATATAGAGGTACGGCTAAATTATAAATAAATCTATGTTCTAAAAAAAAGATTGAAATTAATATTATAAAAGAAAATATTATCCAAATTAATTGTTTAAATGCTTCATTATTAAAACTAAAAAAAACAACATCATCTTGAATTTGTGTGGAAAAAATTGAAATAAAACCAATAAATACTAAAATTAAAAAAATAATAGTAATCAAAGGATCTATTGAAAATATATTATTCTGTATCTTCCTCATCTATAAAATCTCCTAATAAAACATACTCCTCTAACCATTTTCTTTTAATACCATTATTTATATAATACTCAACTGCTAAACTAGCTATAGATACAGCAGCACGACCTCCCTGTCCGGCATTTTCAATATATGATGAAATTGCAATTTTTGGTTTTTCTTTTGGTGCAAATCCAATAAAACCAGAGTGATCATAGCCATGAGGATTTTGCACAGTACTAGTTTTACCACATAAAATTATATCATTCATATACCCCCTACGAGCAGAACCCAACTTTACTGCATCTTCCATAGCATCAATAATATAATTATAATGATTTATATCTATATCCGTATTGATTCTTGTTTGATTCACAACTTTTTTACCATCAATTTCAATCATAATTTTTGGTGTATAATAAATTCCCCTGTTGGCAATAATAGCAGCTAAATTAGCCATCTGAAGAGGTGTTACTAATAATTCTCCTTGTCCTATACTTAAAGAATATATATTAGAAAACTTCCATCTATTCCTTCCGTATAGATCATCATAATAATTATAAGAAGGGACAAAACCAGAACTTAATATTGGCATATCTATATTAAGACTTGATCCTAATCCAAAATTTTTTACATAATTATTCCACTCTATTAAACCTAATCTAGAGTCCACATAAGTATTACTATCCTTTTTTCTATTTATAATTTTTCGAAATAACTTAAAAAAATAATTATTTGATGATTTAATAATTGCTTGTTTTAAATCATAATACCCAATAGGTGCTAAATCTCCAATATTAGAATGGTCAATAAAAATTTTATCATTATAATTAACCAAATTGTTTTGAAGTCCAATTAATGACTGTATCAATTTAAACATTGAACCTGGAGGATAAGTTGCCATTAGAGCTCTATTAAATATAGGCTTTAGGCTATCGTTTTGTAAAGCCAAATAATTTTTTGAATAATCTCTTCCTGTCAAAAAATTTAAATTGAAATCAGGTGAAGATGCCATTGCCAAAACATTACCAGTAGATGGTTCAATAGCTACTACACTACCAACTTTATTAATTAATAATTTTTCTATATAAATCTGAAGATCAGAATCAATAGATAATTTTATTTTTTTCCCATTTAAAACTAAAGAATCATTTTGTGCATTATTATAACTACCGACAGACTGACCTTTTACATCATAAACTTTCAACTCATAACCCTTTGTCCCTCTCAATAATTTTTCATAATATTTTTCAATCCCTCCTATCCCTATTAAATCTCCGATTTTATAATAATTGATTGAATCATTTAGTAATTGCTGAGAACTTATTTCTCCCACGTGCCCCAAAAGATGTGTCAACTGAGGCTTAGGATAATATCTAATAGGCTTTGCCACATGATAAATCCCTTTAAAATTAGAAAATTGATTTTGCATATATGCAAATTCTTGATGTGTAATACCACTATAAAAAATAGAAGGCTTATGTTTAGAATATTTTTTTGCTTTATTTATTATTTCATAAAATTTATCAAGAGATATATTGAATGTTTTTAAAAATTGAGATGTATCTGAAATAATTAATTGATTAGGAATAACATAAAAATCATATGCAGGCTGATTTTCAACTATAATCTTATTATTTACATCTACAATAATACCCCTAGAAGGAAAAACAGTTTCCAAATGCAAAATATTATTTGCTGATAATTGTTGTGAAGAAGTATCATAAATTTGTAAAAAAAATAATCTCGAAATAAATAATAATGAAACAATAAAAATAAATAGCTTAAAAAAAATTGTTCTATTTCCAGTCATTTTTCAAATCCAATTTTAAAAATAAATACTGTATTAATATCATAAAAACATAAGTAGAAATACTTGAAAAAAATAATATAAAAAAAGCATTTAATGTAAAAAAAGCATTTGATTCAAATATTAGTAATAATATATAATAAAGCATTACTATTGGAAAAGAAAAATTAAAAAATTTCAAAGACCCTAAATTAAAAATTGACATTAAAGAAATTTCTTCAGCTTTATCTTCTCCAATTATTTTTAAAACCCATGAATTTTTAAAATAAAGTATTATTATACTAATAAAAGAATATAAACCTAAAGAATCATTAAAAACATCAACAATTAAACCCAACAAAAAACCTATAACTAAAGTTATTATAGAATCTTTATAATATGGGTAAAGTATCAAAACTAAAGCATAAGGAGCCAACAAAACATAATCAAAAAAAAGTATTTTGTTTAAAACAAAAACTTGCATGAACATTAATAAAGAAAATAATAGAATATTATTCTTCATCATTATTTTTTAATTCTAATAAAACTTTTTCTTCTTTCTGTGTATCAACTATAATATATACATGTGATAAATTATAAAAGCTTTGAAATAATTCAATATCAATATCATAAAAATTAGAATTAATGTTTTTATTTATATGTTTTATTATTCCTATTCCAATTCCTTTTGGATATATAGTATTAAAAGAAGAAGTAATAACAGAATCTCCTTCATTAAGATTAATATGTTTTGGTATATATAAAAGCTTAGCTTTGTTTGGATTTTCTGCATCCCAATTTAAAGAAGAAAGTGTGTTTGTGTTTTTTATTAATGTGGAAACATAATATGATGTGTTTAATAAAGAGATTAGAGTAGAAAAATTATCAGAAATATATTGAACTTTTCCAACTATTCCTTTGGATGAAATAACTCCCATTCCTACTTCAACTCCATCCTTACTACCTTTATCTAAAGTAATATAATTTTCATTTTTATTTATAGAATTATTAATAACATTGGCAGAAATTAATCTATATCTAACATTTAATGTATCAGTATTTGATTTTTTGTTGGATTTATAATATAAAATTTGTGCAAACAAATCATTATTTTCATCCAAAATTTCTAAATTTTGTGATTTTAATTCAAAATAATTAATAAAAGAATTTCTTAAAGAAAATATTGTACCTGATATATAATTTGAAGAATTAAAATAATAAGATTTTAAAAAAAAATTATTATTTAATATGAAAAAAAAAGAAAATACAACCAAAATCCAAAAAGAAATAGAGTATTTATATAAACCTAAAATTCTAAGTAGGTTGCGCATAGTAAATTAAGACATTAAGACAGCACGAAATCCATCAATGTCATTTAATGCAATTCCTGTTCCTTTAACTACAGCCCTTAATGGTTCTTCTGCAATATGAATAGGAAGCTTTGTTTTTACTGATAATCTTTTATCTAAACCACGCAATAAAGCTCCTCCACCTGTAAGATATATACCATTATCATAAATATCTGCTGAAAGTTCTGGAGGAGAACTTTCCAAAGCTTTTAAAACTGCTTCCTCAATTTTTGCTATAGACTTATCCATAGCAAAAGCTATTTCTGAATATGTGATTTTAATAACTTTAGGTATACCCGAAACTAAATCTCTACCTCTAATATCCAAATCATCTGGTGGATCTTTAAGCTCTGACATAGCTGATCCCACTTCAATTTTTATTTTTTCAGCAGATCTTTCACCAATTAATAAATTATGCTGCCTTTTCATATAATCAAGAATATCATCTGAAAAACTATCTCCTGCAATACGAAGAGATTGATTAGTTACTATTCCTGAAAGAGCAATAATTGCAATTTCAGTTGTTCCACCTCCAATATCAACAATCATATATCCTACTGGCCTATCTATTTTTATACCTATACCTATTGCTGCAGCAATAGGTTCATGAATCATATAAACTTCTTTTGCACCAGCATGTTCAGCAGAATCTCTAACTGCTCTTTTTTCAACCTCAGTAATACCTGAAGGAATACAAATTACCATTCTATGGGAAACAGGAAAAAATTTTTTTCCGCCATCAATCATTTTAATCATTCCTCTAATCATATGTTCCGCCGCATGAAAATCAGCAATAACACCATCTTTTAATGGTCTAATTGTTTTAATATTTTCATGAGTTTTTTCATGCATTTGCATAGCTTCTGATCCAATAGCCAAAACTTTATTTGTCATTCTATCAATTGCAATTATTGATGGTTCATCCACGACAACAGATCCCTTACTAGTTATTAGAGTATTTGCTGTACCCAAATCAATAGCCAAATCATTATTGAAATAATCAAAAAATCCCATACTTTAAATTTAAATAAATTAGAGAAAGAAAATATTTAATAAATTTTTTTTACAAAAATAAGAAAATATAACTTATTGTTCTATTAATGATAAAAATGTCTTATTCCTGAAAAAACCATAGAAATATTATTTTTATCACACATTTCTATTGAAAGATTATCTTTTATAGAACCCCCTGGTTGAATTATAGAACTTATGCCTGATTTAGCGGCAATTTCTACACAATCTGGAAAAGGAAAAAATGCATCTGAAGCCATAACAGATCCTTTAATAGAAAAATCGAATCTTCTAGCTTTATCAATAGCAAAATTTAAGGCATCAATTCTTGATGTTTGCCCAACACCACTAGATATCATCTGTGAATTTTTTACTAAGACAATAGAATTAGATTTAGAATGTTTTACAACTTTATTAGCAAATTCTAAATCTTTTAATTCTCTATTTGATGGCATCATTTTAGTTACTCTATCCCAATTAAAATTCTCATTCTTTATATTATCAACATCCTGTTCCAATCGTCCATTAAGAATGGACTTATAACTTCGCTGATTTTTAATAGCTCGTTTTTGAACAAGGATTATTCTATTTTTCTTTGACTTTAATATAGTCAAAGCTTTTTCTTGATAACTTGGAGCAATAATTATTTCAAAAAAAAGAGTATTCATTTTTTTAGCAGACAAAACATCTATTTCTTTATTAGAAATTAAGACTCCACCAAAAGCAGACAATGGATCTGCAGAAAAAGCCAAATCATAAGCTGAAACTATATCAATTGCTGATCCTATTCCACAAGCATTATTATGTTTTATAATAGCAAATGTTGTATCTGTAAACTCAGCTATTAATTTAACAGCAGAATCAACATCTAATAAATTATTATATGAAAGATCTTTTCCATGTAACTGACTAAAAATATCATTTATATTACCTTTAAAGACAGCGCTCTGATGTGGATTTTCACCATACCTAAGAATTTTTGAATTTTCATTATCCAGAGATTCATTAAAATAATTACTTATATCTCTATCATATTCTGTGACTAACTTAAAAGCTTTCGAAGCATAACTTTTTCTAAGTTCTTCATTTGTAATAAAATTATTTGACTCTAAATCTTCTAATAATTTAATGTAGTGTTTTCTCGAAGAAACCACTAATACATCATCATAATTTTTTGCTGCAGCACGAATAAGAGACACTCCCCCAATATCAATTTTTTCAATTATTTCATTCGTGTTTTTTCTCTGTATAACCGTTTCTCTAAAAGGATATAGATCAACAATAACCAAATTAATTTTAGGGATATTATGAGTTTTCTGATCTATAAGGTCTTGTTTATTAGAACCTCTTGAGAGAATAGATCCAAAAATTTTAGGATGAAGTGTTTTAACTCTTCCACCAAAGATTGATGGATAACCAGTTAAAGATTCAACGGATTTTACTGGAATATCTAAATTTTCTATAAAGTTTTTAGTTCCACCAGTAGAATAAATAGTTATGCCTTTTCGAAAAAGAGCCATACAAATCTCAGAAATTCCATCTTTATTAAATACAGAAATTAAAGCAGATTCTATTTTCAATTTTTTCATCCTCAAAAGTAATATTATAATTTATTTAAAATGTATTTTTCAATAATTTGAGGAAAAAATTTATGTTCTAATTCATGAATTCTAGAACTCAAACTTTCCAATGTTTCATCTGAATTAATACGAATGGATTTTTGAAAAATTATTTTTCCCTTATCATATTCTTCATTAACAAGATGAATAGTTATTCCTGAATTATTATCCCCTGATTTCAAAACGGAATTATGTACATTATCTCCATAATATCCTTTGCCCCCATAATTTGGTAATAAAGCTGGATGAATGTTTATAATTCGATGCTTATAATGTCTAACAAGATTTAATGGAATAAGATTCATAAATCCAGCAAGTACAATGTGAGTAGTGGAAGTCTTTTTTAAGTAATTATATAAACTTCCGTTTTTCAATTCAGCATTGGATATAATTTTTGTTGGCACTTTATATTTGTGTGCTCTCTCCAAAACAAAAGCGCCTGTATTATTACAAACAACTAATATAATTTTGATAGTATTATTACCCATAAAATATTTAATAATATTTTCAACATTTGAGCCATTACCAGAAGCAAATAATGTAACATTATGTGCCATTTACAATTAACGTTTAGTTTTATAAAGGGATAAAAATAAGCCAAATAATAAAATAAAAAATCCTATCCATAATAAATTAATAAGAGGTTTTTGAACTGCTTCAATTATTACCCAATTTTTTTGGGTTGTTTGAAACGTTATCTTAAACCTTTGAGAATCAGGAATGATTTCAGACAAATAAATTTTAATTCCTAAGTCATCAATTATATCAGGAATTAAACCCACTTTATTATCTTCAATAATATATACCGGCTTAGCTATATATTCTTGATTATTTGCCATTATGTTAATACTAGCTTCAACTGTAAACCTATTTTTATTATTAGTGTTTTTTGTTGTTATTTTTTTGAGAACAGAAACATAATCATTTAGAAAAAATGTTTCATTTATTTTCACTACAATTGAATCTTTTTCTTTCCATACAATTTCTTGCTTAGGATCAGGAAACGTTCTTACATGAACGTAGAGGTCTTCTATGAAATTATTTTTTATATCAGGAGAAAACACTATCATATCAGAATTTGGGTCTGTCTGAACTTTGGGAAACAAATTAAATTCATTGCCACCATCACCATCATCACCAAAACCGTTTCTTTTGTTAGTAAATTTTAATTCAAAATATGTAATGTCCTTATTTTCTACTTCAACAGTATCGTTCTCAAAAATTTTATTGCCATTTAAATTAAAATCTTTTTTTAAAATATGTTTATTTAATAAAGGGATGTATTCTAAATAATTTTCATTTATATATCCTGAATAATTTTTTAATTGTTTCCTCTTGCCAAGATAATCTACATCATAATTCCCTATTGTCCTTTTTTCATTAAGAAACAAAAGCATGTTATTTTGATTAACTTCATCTGGAAAATCATTATTCCATACTAATCCAGTATAGTTCTGTGAAACAATCGAGGAGTAACCTGAAGAAAATAAAATTCCTATTAACATTATTGCTACTCCAATATGAGAAATTGAAGCAGATGAAATAAAATTTCTATTTTTAAAAAAATATAATAAAACACTGCCATTAGAAAAAATAGAAAAGAAAGAAGCAAATAATAATATCATATACGAAATATTATTTACGGGATATAGCAAAATGACAAATGAAGATATAATCATTGTAAGTATCAATGGTCGAGAAATAAGTTTAATCAATTCTTCAGATTTTTTTCCTTTCCACCATAACATTTGAGCTAATCCTGAAAGCGTCGCAATAGTTGACGCAAACCATATTTGTGCATTAGAATAAAAAAGTTCTTTTTGTACAGGAGGGGCAATGTTAGAAAATCCTCCAAAAAATCCAACAATTGAATTATAGACAGGAATAGAAGTAGGAAATATTACCTGAAATGCCATAAGAAGTAATGTAAAAACACCAATAAACAACCAAAAATCAGCAGAATATTTTTTTATTTCTTTTTCTGAAGTTGGTATGTTTTTCCATCTTTTAATTAAATAATAAATACTAATAAAAATAAATGAGAATAAGTATAATAATAGTTGACCACTAAGTCCAAGATCAGTAAAAGAATGAACTGAACTATCTCCAAGAATTCCACTTCTTGTTAAAAAAGTTGAGTACAGAATCAGTAAAAAACTTAATATTGAAAGTATCAAAGAAAGTTTGTAGTTATCTCGATTTTTTTTCGTTAATACTATAGAATGCAAACTTGCTATAAGAAATAACCATGGTACGTAAACAGCATTTTCTACAGGATCCCAATTCCAATAACCTCCAAAATTTAAAGTTTCATACGCCCAATATGCACCCATCATTATTCCAATTCCTAAAATTATAGTTGATACAATTAAAGACTTTTTCGCAGGTTCAATCCATCCCACATAATCTCCTAACCTCAAAGAAGAAATTGCATATGCAAAGGGAAGAACACATACAGCGAATCCAAAAAATAAAGTTGGTGGATGAATTACCATCCAATAATTCTGAAGTAAAGGATTAAGGCCTGTCCCATCTTCAGGAATAAAATCTGGATTGATCTGAAATATAGGAGCAGCAATAGCATCCTTTAAAAGAATAAAAGGTGAGCTTCCAATTTTTATATCAAATAAATTAATTCCCAGGACCATAGATGTTAAAAACAATTGTATTAAACCAATAACAATCATTACTGAAGTATTCCACTTCGATACTGGTTTATTAATAAATATTATCCCAATAACTATGTTCCAAAATATCCACAATAAAAATGAACCTTCTTGACCTTCCCAAAATGAAGATATTTTATAATATATGGGTAATTCTTTAGAGGAATGTTGAAAAACATAATAGTATTCAAATCTATTATTTATAATTAAATAATAGATTACAATAAAAATGCCAACAATAAAAACTGAATGAATATAAAAAGTTAATGATCCAAACCTAAACCATTCTATTTTATTTTTTGATTTTTCAGAAATTAAAAAACTTATGATAAAAACAAGAGAGAAAACAAATGATGAAACTACAAAAAAATGACCAATATTTCCAGCTGTAAACATCTGTAAAATTATAATTTAATGTTATTTTCTGTATACTTTGAAGGACATTTTAATAAAATTTCATTTGCAATAAACTTTTCTTCATTATAAGAACCAATAACCACAATTTGTTCTGATAATAAAAAATCTGGAGGCATCGGTTCTCCATAAAAAACACTTTCTATTTTTCCATTTCCATCTATCATATCAAAAGAAAAACTTAATTTGTTTTTACCATTTATTAAACCCTGAATTTCATTATTTTCATTTTTATTCAGCTGTCCAACAACATGAATCTTAGAACTATTTCCTATATTATACATTGATCTAGCTTCTGAAAAAGAAACATAAGTACTTGCGTCTCCAAAAGTTGTTATAATTATAATTATAACTATGCTTATAAAAACTACAGAAATAGCATAAGAAGTTTTCATTTTTTATTTTGTTCTATTTTATCAATTTTTTTTTCTATTCTAAACATATAGTAAAATAATGCTAAGAGAATCAACAAAAATATTATTACTACCACATATATTTTTCCTTCACTCCTCAGTGTATCTGCCATACTAACTTGTTGTGTTATCAAAATGATTTGAATAATCATATGCATCATATTTTTATTGTTTATTTAAAAATTTTATTTTAACTCTAATATTAGTAATCCAAATACCCAACAATATAAAACCAATAACCGCAGGATAAAAAACTATTCTTAACTGTGAATTCATGTCATAAACATTAAATCCAGGATTTCCACCATTCCCTGGATGTAAAGAATCAGTCATTCTAGGTAGAATAAATATCAAAGGAATAAGCATCGCAAAAGCAAAAATATTATAGACTGAAGAAATTTTAGCTTTATTCAATTCATCTTTAACAGATCCTCTTAAAACAAAATAAGAAAAATAAATAAGAAGCCCTAATGCAGAGCCATTTAGCTTAGGATCATTTGTCCAATATGTTCCCCAAGTAAATTTAGCCCATAACATCCCCGATATTATTCCCAGAATTCCAAAAAAAACACCAACATTTGCATATTCATTTGATTTTATATCATAATTTATTCTCCCTTTAGAAATATAATAATAAGAGTTTATAGCTGAAATAAACAAAAGAAAAATCATTGTAAACCACATAGGAACATGAAAAAATAATATACGAATAGCTTCGTTTAAAATAGGAAGTGCAGGAACATCAAATAAAAAACCTGCAATTGTAACATATGCTAGCAGTAAAATACAGATAATTTTAATCCATTTCATATCTTAATTTCTCCATAAATAACCAAATAATATTTTTGATAATGATAATGTTATAATATTTAACAAAATTAAAAGATAGATATCATCTTGTACTAGATTCCAGGAAAAATGTGAAGCAGAAATTTTAGTGATCTTTATCAGAATTAATAATATAGGTAAAATAATAGGGAAACTTAGAACACTCATTATAGTAGAATTATTTCTC
>Ga0066366_10000394_pt1 | contig 10829 bp, 8 predicted proteins | sample Knorr_S7_td_250__FD_77334 | JGI IMG/M metagenome (GOLD analysis project Ga0066366, IMG submission 77334) | Marine microbial communities from Southern Atlantic Ocean transect - Knorr_S7_td_250_ad_252m_LV_B | ecosystem: Environmental > Aquatic > Marine > Oceanic | place: Atlantic Ocean | collected...
CCTCCACCAACTACAACCACATCTTGATCCTTATAAAAGAAACCATCACAAGTAGCGCATGCAGATACGCCTCGTCCTTTATATTTCTCTTCACTATCAAGCCCTAAATACTTTGCTGTAGAGCCTGTTGCAATAATCAATGCATCACAAGTGTATGTCTCGCTTCCTCCGAAGAGTTTATAGGGTTTACTTGACAGATCAGACTTTTCGATATGGTCATAAATTATTTCAGTTTCAAATTTTTCGGCATGCTTCAACATTCTTTCCATTAAGGCTGGACCAAGAAGATCATCGGGGTCTCCAGGCCAGTTTTCAACTTCAGTAGTCGTCATCAGTTGACCTCCAGGCTCAGCACCAGTAATAAGTGTTGGTTTTAAATTTGCTCTTGCAGCATAAACTGCCGCACTGTATCCAGCTGGACCTGCTCCTAGAATTATTAATTTTCTGTGTTTACTTTTTGTCATTTAGAAAAGTGTGTTGTTAGATTTTCCATAAAGAATCATAATATTGCAAACAACAATCAAAAATGAATATTAAAACTATATACTACAAAGTGTTTTAAAGGATTATTATTTCAATCGATAGATTTAAAAAATTAGTCAATAAGATCACAATTCTCAGAGAATCAGTGGCTATAGTTCTGTTTTCTTTATCTTTAATTCTTTTTATCTCCCTGTTTAGTTTTGATCCAAATGATCCAGGTTTTAATACCACAGGCAATAAGGATATTAATAATTTCATTGGCTTAATTGGTGCCTATTTCTCCAGTACTTCATTTGTTTTCTTTGGTGTTGCAAGTTACTTCATTCCACTTTTATTTATTTCGTTTGCCATCTCAGTTATTCAGGGAAAGGAGACAAAGACAAGCAAAGAAATATTAGTTGTCAAGCTGGTAGCTTTTATTCTTATTCTGATAAGCACATGTACTGTCTCATCAATTCATTTCCTAATTGAATGGATGCCTGAGGGCAGTGGAGGCATTTTGGGTTTGATGATTGCCTCATTGTTTATTCAACTCTTAGACGTGATTGGTACGACATTATTGATGTTAGCTCTATGGTTTTCCTTCTTGCCTTTATTCCTGGGTTTTTCTTGGGTAAAAGTCATCGACTTTCTCGGATTATCAGTAATAGATATTTCTAGCTATATTTACTCAACTCTCAAGTCATTAATTTTATACATGAAAGATAATGCTGCTGATAAAAAAGTAAAAAAAGCTGAGACTGAAACAGTCGAGAAGACTATTAAAGATAGACCCAAGAAGGAAAAGAGCGTAAAAAACGCAAAACCAAAAATAGAAAAAGTTATACCGCCTATCGAGGAAGGCAAAAAAGCTTCAAAGGAAAGGCAAACTAAATTATTTGATGAATCCTCCGAGTCCTTGATACCAAGTTTAGACCTTCTGGATCAGGCGAGTAGTGAAAAGTATGGAAACTCAGAAGAATCCTTAGAGGCTTTATCAAGATTACTTGAGTTAAAGCTTAAAGATTTTGGAATTGATGCAACAGTCGAAGAGGTATTGCCGGGCCCGATAGTTACAAGATTTGAAATCAACCCAGCACCTGGCGTTAAAGTTAATCAAATTAACAATCTTTCAAAAGATTTAGCTAGATCACTTTCTGTTTCAAGTGTCAGAATTGTTGAAGTTATAGAGGGTAAATCATTTATAGGTATAGAAATTCCAAATGAAAAAAGGGCCTTAGTTGTTCTTGGAGAAATACTGAGATCAAAAACTTTCGAAGAAAAGTCTTCTCCGCTATCAATCGCCCTAGGTAAAGACATTGCTGGAAACCCCATTGTTGCAGATTTACAAAAAATGCCTCATTTATTAATTGCAGGAACAACTGGTTCGGGAAAATCAGTGGGTATTAACGCCATGATTATTAGTCTTTTATATAAGTCCACCCCTAAAGACGTGAGAATGATTCTGATCGATCCAAAGATGCTTGAATTATCAGTTTATGGAGGAATTCCTCATCTTTTATGCCCCGTTGTTACTGATATGAGAGAGGCAGCCAATGCTCTTCGTTGGTGCGTTCTGGAAATGGAGAGACGATACAAGCTAATGTCGGCATTAAAGGTCAGAAATCTCAGAGGTATGAATGTGAAAATTGAAGAGGCAATTAAATCAGGTGAACCTATTAAGGATCCGCTCTTCGATATTGATAAAGCATTAAATGAGGGAGAAAGTATAGAACCCCCAGATCTTGAACCATTGCCCAATCTTGTAGTAGTGGTGGACGAGCTAGCTGATATGATGTTAACGGTCGGAAAAAAAGTTGAACAACTTATTTCTCGACTTGCAGCAAAAGCTAGGGCATCAGGCATTCATATGATTATTGCAACCCAGAGACCTTCTGTTGATGTAATCACAGGATTAATAAAAGCAAATATTCCAGCAAGAATTGCCTTTCAGGTTTCAGCTAAAGTAGATTCCAGAACCATTTTAGACCAAATGGGTGCTGAGAACCTATTGGGTAATGGAGATATGCTATATATAGCACCTGCTTCTTCAACCCCGCTTAGAGTACATGGTGCTTTTGTTTCAGATGAAGAGGTAAATCGTGTTTCATCGGATCTTCAATCTAAATCTCAGCCAATCTTTATCGACGAGGTTACTACAGCTCAGGGAGGTGAATTTTCATCTGATGATAAAACTTCAGAGAATGGAGACACTGAAACAGATCCTTTGTTTGATGAAGCAGTTAAATTGGTTACCGAATCCAGAAATGCCTCAATTTCATCGGTGCAGAGAAAACTTAGAATTGGCTACAATCGAGCAGCAAGAATAGTCGAAAAGATGGAAGAGATTGGTATTGTTAGCGAACTTGAATCCAATGGCAAGAGAGAGGTTCTCGCTCCTCCACCGCCAGAAGATTAATCAAACATTTATGGTTTATGATCTCTTAAAGTTCCCTCTGCTATTCATAGTGGTTTTTCCAGGTCTTGCAGCAGGTAATGATTTTGATCCAATCGATTATTTGGAAACGATTGAAACTATTCAAGGCGAATTTATCCAGCGAAGTTTAGATGGGTCGTCGCAAATGCTACAGGAGAGTACAGGCGAGATTTTTATCAAGAAACCGAATCAACTGCTTTGGAAGATGAAGCATCCAAATCAAAAAACTGTCCTTATAGATAAAAATACTATTACTTATTTTGATGCTGATTTAGAGCAAATAGTGATCTCGGATTATCTAGAGGAGAATCAAGTTTCATGGGTAAATTTATTCCTCAATAATTCGGCCATAAATTCCACTTACAGATTTAAAGAGAAGAAATTAAGCAATGGTGAGACACATATTAGTTTTGATGATGTTGAGGGAGATTATAAGAGTATCACGTTCACTTTTAACTCTGGAACGGTTCAAGGGATTAACCTCCTTGATAATAGTGCTAACTCTATAAGCATTGAATTCACTAGATTTGAGATAAATCAGATACTTTCTGATAATTTATTTAATTTTCAATATCCATCTTCTGCAGATGTTATTGACCAGAGAAGATGAGAGAATTCATAGAGTCATTACCTAGATCTACCCAGCATTTTATTACCGTTTTTTTATTATTGTTTGTTGCATTTTTGCATTTTACGAACCTGCCATCAGCTGAAATCAAACCGATCTTTGGTATAGATAAAATCGCACACTTAGTTATATTTTTTACTATTTCTTCATGGTCATGTCTTGTATTTAGTGGAAATAGAATAAGACAATTCGCTATTTTTCTTATCCTTTATGGTCTCTTCTTAGAATTGACACAAATGACACTGATTACTGATAGATACTTTGAATGGATGGACTGGTTTTTTGACGTATTAGGAATATTACTTGGTTTGTTTACTTTCACCAAACGGCTATAATCATTTTTATATATGAGATTCATCGAATAAAACAATGCTTGATCCTAAACTAATTAGAAGTAAAACCAAAAAGGTCGCAAAGAATTTAGCCAAAAGAGACAATGATTTTGATCTTGGAGTTTTTCTTGATTTAGAAGAATCTTCACGCAAGATTCAAACTGAAATAGAAACACTGAGGTCTGAAAAAAACAAGTTGAGCAAACAAATTGGTTCATCTGGTCTAGATGAAACATCAAAACAACAGAACATAGAAAAGGTTAATAAAATTAATGATTCTCTTAAAGCATCGGAATCAGATTTTGAAAAAATATCACAAGAAGTTAAGAAACTATCTCTGGAGTTACCAAATCTTCTTGATGAATCTGTTCCTAAGGGAAAAGACGAAAATGACAATCTTGAGATTAGAAATTGGGGTGAACCAAAAGAGTTTAATTTTGAGCCTAAAGATCACACAGAATTAGGCGAGAAGAATGGACTGATAGATTTTGAATCAGCATCTAAGATTTCTGGTTCAAGGTTTGCTGTAATGAGTAACGATTATGCTCTCCTTCATCGAGCATTAATTCACTTCATGTTAGATGTTCAGACAAATGAAAACGGTTACATAGAGCATTATGTTCCAAGCATAGTTAAATCCGAATCTTTAGTGGGCACGGGCCAACTTCCTAAATTTGCAGAGGATCAATATAAGATTGAGAACGAAGAAGATTTATATCTCATTCCAACAGCTGAAGTTCCTCTAACAAACTTAATTCGTGAATCTATTATTGATCCTAGTCAACTACCAATGAAAATGGCTGCGCATACCCCATGCTATCGACAAGAAGCTGGATCCTATGGACAAGATACTAGGGGGATGATACGACAACATCAATTTGAGAAAGTCGAACTCGTTCATATCGTTAAACCAGAAGAATCATACGATGCCTTAGAAGAATTGACATCAAACGCAGAATCAATTCTTGTAAAGCTTAACCTGCCTTATCGTGTAGTGGTTCTATGTTCATCTGACACGGGATTCTCAGCTGCTAAAACCTATGATATTGAGGTATGGATTCCCTCACAGGAAAAGTATAGGGAAATCTCTTCTTGTAGTAATTGTGAATCTTTTCAGGCCAGAAGAATGAAAGCTAGGTATAAGAATGAAGAGAACGGACAAAATGATTATGTTCATACTTTAAATGGCTCTGGCTTAGCAGTAGGGAGAACATTTATTGCAATCCTTGAAAATTATCAGAATGAAGATGGGTCAGTAACCGTTCCTGAGGCTTTGAGAAAATACATGAATAACAAAGAGATTATTTAATTATTTCTTTTTTGATTCATCTTTAATATGAATATCTCTTTGTGGAAACGGGATAGTAATACCTTCTTTATTAAAGATCTTATTAATTTCAAAGTTTAAGTCGCTGAGGACATCGTATCTTTTCTTAATATCAATAATTCTTACTCTCAGCTGGAAGTCGAGTGAGCTGTCACCAAAACCCATAAACAGAGCCTTAGGTGGAGAAGCTCGGCCGTCAGTGATAACCTGATCGTGATCTGAGGATACCTCTTCAAGTATCTCTTTAACTTTCTCAACATCACTTCCATAAGCAACTCCAATTTCGATAATTATTCGACCATAAGGGTTATGAAGTACCCAATTTGTTACTCGTCCAGATATTAATTCTGAATTTGGTATAAGCATGTCTTGATTATCGAGAGTTTCTACCTCAGTGGCTCTAATGCTAATTTTCTTAACTATGCCCTCTACATCACCAACTGAAACAAAATCGCCAGCCTTTATGGGTCGCTCAAAAAGAAGAATAATACCTGAAATAAAGTTGTTAGCGATTGATTGAAGACCAAAACCTATCCCAACTGAAAGCGCACCTGCAACGACAGCAAGTCCAGTTATATTTACCCCGCCTATTGATAGGCCTACTAATAGAGAAATTGTAAAACCGGTATAACCAACGATTGTAACCAAGGCATCTCTTGCTCCTCTATCCGTTGTGATCTGCCTTAACCATCGTCGATCAATCCATCGTTTAATCCATCCAGTTACAGCAGTTAGGACTGCAAATGCTATTATTCCAGCAATGATATTTGATGGAATGATCCTAATATCACCCATAGGAATACCATCGGTAGCATAGGATGAAATTGTTCCTAGGACCGTTCCAGTAGGATCCCAAGTTCTAAATAAAACTGTGATGAATACAATCCAAAAGACAGCATCGAAGAATAACTGATAAATAGCCAGTCTTGACTTAGCAGTGCTTCTAGTGAGGTTGAAGAAGTTTCTTATTCTTACTCCTGCAACACTTGTGGAGTTATTTACCCATTCGATAGATGATTCGTTTAATTCTAATAGCGACCAAAGAATGTATGCCGACATCAAGGTGATCATAAATCCAGTAAGAACAAAGCTTGATAAGTTATGGAATCCAGATAGTTCGGCTAGAAAACTAATTCCTAAAGCGGAGTACCCAATGAATTTCAAGATGCCATACTGACCGTCAGATGTAAAAACTAACGTAACTGAATTAAGTATTGAGATCATGGATATAATCAGGACACCGACAATACCTATTCTCATAAAAGATTGTTCTGAAGCTATATCGCTCGTTAACCAATCGGGACCAAAAACGATGTAACTTAATACTAATATTAAGGTGAGAAAACGAAGTTTTTGCTTAAGTTTCTTCGCTTGTTTGATCTTATTTTCACCTTCAATAGATGCAGGTGAGAAGGAACCGGTAACTAAGTTTATAAAAACGTAAGCTAGTGAAGCCAGGAAAGGACTAAGTGCTAACCTGACTATCCAAGATTCTGAAGGATTGACAGACAAAGTCGTGCTAACAGCTGCAGCTATACCTAAAGACCCAAGTAAAACAGGCGCTTGTACTCGGCCAAACGGCTTAAATAAGGATCTTAAATTAAGAATTAGCTCTCTGTTTAAGCTTTTAAATATATCGTAGTATTGGATTTTTTTAATTTGGTCACCGATAAAGAAACCAAAACTAAAACCTAATATTAGAAATAACACTAGGAAAATCAAACTTTGGGAATTAATTCTTTCGAGTGCATTATCAAGAAACAATTCTGGTAATTGTGAGATTTGATTCGGTAGTGTTGCGATGGCTTCAAGAATATTTGTGCCTTTTTCGCTCAGAAGCTCTGTCGTTAATTCATTAAGTAATTTATTAGAGAGGTCAATAATTCGAGTCGATCTAACTACGGTAAGTGAACAGTTTTTTAGTTTTGCGTCTTCTTTGGTTAGTCTATTTCTAGCATCAGAGAGCCGCTCATAGATCTCTATATCAACTTCCGGATTGATTTGCTCTAAAGCCTCGACTTCTAATTTAAGTGTTTCTACTTGGGGTTCAATTTCATCCACACAACCCAGTGCCTCAGCTCTTAGAGCTACCGATCGCTCTCTAACATCCTTGATATTACGTTCATTGATATCTTGACCATCAAGCGCATCTTGAAGAGTAGAAAGTTCTGTGATTGCATCATTGGCTTCAAATTGTGACAGAACAGGCGCACTAACTGGAAAAATAAATACACTGATCAATATAACCAGAGATTTTATTTGGTGATAGTTTTTCACTGGACTAAGAATCTATTTGATAACTGTCTCATATATATGCAAAATTCTATCATGCAATTCTTTCTGTTATTAAAAAATTTATGAATCGTATATTTGCTATTAGTGGCACTGGGGCTGAGAAAAATCCCGATGTTGAGCCTATTGATATTTTTTGGAGTAAAGCAATAGAGGAAATACCTTCGATTGCTAGGGACCATCAAATACGATCAATCGGTATCGATGAAGAGACTACTGGCTTGATAATTGATTTTATAAAAGGCGGTGAAAAAGTTGGAACCTTTTCTCTTCCATGGATTATGGAGTCAGAAAATCTACCAATGACCAAGAAAGGCATGCCAATCATTCTTTTATCCTATGACGGTAAACCAGAATTGATTGTTCAAGTGACTGAGATAATTGAGACTACCTTTGGACAGATTGATTCTGACGTAACAAGTATTGATGGTCCTCCAGTCAGAGATCCAGAAGTATGGATTCCTTTGCATCGAGATTATTGGAATGGGATCCTTACGGAATACAACAGAGTGTGTTCGGATGACATGCCGGTTATAGTAGAGAAATTTAAATTAGTGTATCCGCTTGAAGGACATTAATAATCATTATTTTTTGTGCAGTCCTCTGATATAATCTTCTTAAAAATTAGGGACAACTATGAATATTTCTGAGTTTTTAAAATCATCTCTTTTAATACTAGCTTGTATTGTCTTAGCGAGATTCGTTCTCCCAGCTAATTTTACACCAATACTAGCAATGGCAGTTTTTATGCCTTTTTTGACTCAGAACAAACCACTACAACTGATTCTTCCTGTTTCTATGTTATTTCTATCTGATTTGATTCTTGGCTTTTATGGACAAACTATGATTTTTGTCTATGGGACAATGATTCTAATAGGTTTTCTATCACGTCTTATACATAAACAAAATTTCTCATCATTATTAACCTCTGCTGTAGCAAGTGTTTTTATTTGGCATATAGTGGTAAATTTTGGGGTCTATATTAACGGCCTTGGCACGACGACACTAGCTCAAACCTATGTCTTAGCTATCCCTTTTGATTTAAGATTAATGGCTAGCACAGTGATTTTCTCAGGCGTGTTTTTTGCTGGATGGCAAATGGCTCAAAAATATCTGCCTCTTAGTCAGGATCATTAAATCCCTTATATTCTTTCTCCCAAGAGCTTACCGTAAGTAAGCGCTGGTGTTACTCCCATACCATTGACGTAAGCGTTACCTGAAGTTGAACCAAAGCCAATAACTTCACCGATAGCATAAAGATTTTTAATTGACTCTCCTGATGGTTTTGTAACTTCAAAATTTCCGTTAACACCCAGTCCAGCAAATGAACATAAACTCCACCCACTCATTCTTATTGAATAGAATGGACCTTTAACCAGAGGTAAGGGACGATGCTGTCTGCCAAATTCATCTGCACGATTATTGTTGAGATTGTTGTTGTATTCCTGAACGGTCAATTCAAGATTTCTAGGGTGTAAGCCAGATTTTATAGCGAGATCTCTTATACTGTTTGCGCTTTTAAACATGGAGTGATTATTCGATTCATCCATGATTCTTTTATTTGGCCAGTCGTAGATTATCTCAGGCATTTCATCGAGCATTCTTTGATCGACGATAGTCCAATGTCTATGAGCAGGTTGTTCACCAATTCGATGTTCGATGTGATCAACACTTTCATGATCTTCCTTTACAAATCTTTTACCCTGTGAGTTGACTAGAATTTCCCAAGGCAATCTTTCCATGACATTTCTTGCTACACCGTAGGGTGTTGAGGGTACTTTGTCATCAGAGAGGATCATTCCATACAAAGGTGAGTATTTCTCTCCACCTCTAAGATAACCGCCAACCGATTGGCCCAGAATTAATCCTGCGCCTTGACTTTGGGGGTAGGCCATTTGACAGTATAGTGGCACTCCATGTAACTCTTCATAAAGCCTAGGGTTTGAAGCGCATCCTCCAGAGGCGAGAATAACTTTTTCACCTCTGTACTCAAGAATATTGCCCAGGTTATTTTCAACAACCACACCTTTGATCTCTCCGTCGGAAGACTGGATAAGATCATTCGCACTGGTTTCTAGAAGGATTGTAATAGAACCATTATTAATCTCTTGTTCTACTATTGGTTTTATAGCATTTAAGATTGCAATACCACCACCCCATGGGCTGGTGGTACCCTTGGGCCCCTGCTGATATCTAGCAACTGAAAAGGCATCATGAGCCATTTTTTTAACGGGATGATTCTCAAAGATAGTGTAACCGTTCTTTGCAAGCCAATTGATGGTCGGTCCAGCATGATCCACTAGGATTCTGGTAAGAACTGGATCAGAGGTATTGTTATTAATTCTCATAATGTCGTCATAATGTTGATCGGGAGAATCTTTAATACCTTTTCTTTCTTGGAAAACTGTGCCGGCACCTGAAATTTGACCTGTTGAGACAAATAAAGTGCCACCGATCACTGAGGCTTTCTCAATAACTAAAACTTTAAGGCCACGTTTAGCAGCAAAGATGGCTGCTGGCAATCCGGCTGTTCCTCCACCAATAACTATTACATCCCAATGATCATTAGCTAAGGCTGCTTGATAGGGGTAGGGCAGAACAGCAGCAGATAATAGCCCTGTGCTGTATTTGAGAAATTCTCGTTTAGTTAATCGAGGGTTGCTCAATGATGTCATTGTTTGTCTCTAATTCGATATTAGGTTCATCGGCGATTATAGCAACAACCTTTTTTTCTTTGTAGTCAATAAAAATAGGCGAAGACCATGCTCTGTGTCCACCAGGACCAAGACATTGTTCTGTGTAATCAAGTCGGTAATCAGCATGGCAAGGATCAACTGAAATCGGATTACCTTGATTGTCAAACTTTGTTCTTAAATTACCACCATTGACTAAAGGTGTATCTTCCTCAATAACTCTTGCGTAATAAAGAGTATCCCTTGAATTAGCTTCAAATTCATCATCACTAAACTCTACAGTGCATTCAAGACTGTCAGGATCGCATAGGAAGCTTTTCCAAACATCTTCAATGAGATTGATAGGGTCTTCATCAGAATTGATCTGAGGCTTAATACGAATGATTTCAATTCGTTCTATGCGGTAACGATCATCAGACGGGTTATAACATTCATTATCAGCCATTTTTTCGAGTCGTCTGACTGTTAAAGCTTCTTTAACATAATTAGGACATCCTGGTAGTTGCTTGAAAGATCCCATGGCTTTTACTCTAAAGTTTGGATTTTCAGATTGTTGAGTTACAGAACCCATCGGTAAATCACCATCTTCATTCAATAAATCAAACCAGACTAGGATTCTATGACCAGTGGTTGCAAATACCTCTTTTCGTTTCATGGC
>Ga0066366_10000408_pt1 | contig 10683 bp, 9 predicted proteins | sample Knorr_S7_td_250__FD_77334 | JGI IMG/M metagenome (GOLD analysis project Ga0066366, IMG submission 77334) | Marine microbial communities from Southern Atlantic Ocean transect - Knorr_S7_td_250_ad_252m_LV_B | ecosystem: Environmental > Aquatic > Marine > Oceanic | place: Atlantic Ocean | collected...
CCGTTATGTTTAATGACAAGGACTACGGGTCGAGGGGCATTTTCAAGTATCTCCACTAGCTGCTCTAGTTGTGGCGGTCTTTTATCACCGGGAGTAGTACTGTCTGCCGTAGCAGTTACAGCATATCCAACCATAGATTTAAGTTGAGGGAATTGACAAATCAATTCGTTAGAAGTGAAGCCTGCCGCCCGGTCTCGAATTTGTAACTTTTCTATGGCATTAGAAATAGTTGGAGTGTCAAAAGAGGCTAATGATTTAATGAGTTCAGTAGATTTTTCTGTTAGTTCGTCCATAAGATGAATTCACCTCTCAAACAGGGTGTACAATTTGTTCCTGTAAATCTGCCATCTTTTCCATTTGTTTCATGAAAATAATGGTGCTATTAAGTACTGTTTTCCAGTCTGGTTTAGCAGGAACACTATCTAGTGATATATACCCGTTGAACTTAATTGAGTTTAGAGTTCTAATGATCTGGAGAAAATCAATGTGTCCTGTTCCTGGTCCTTGACGGTTATTATCTGCTAGATGTATGTGCATTAACCTGTCAGAAACTGAACGAAGGGCATCGTTAATAGGTCCATCCTCCATATTAACGTGGAAAAAATCAGCTAACACTCCTAAATTATCTGCGTTTATTTCATCTGCTATGTCTTTTGCTTCAACTAAACTATTTAAAAATCCGGCATAACCTTCGAAGCGATTAATGGGCTCAATTCCGATATTAACATTATGTTCAGCAGCGTACTCGGTTATTTCTACTGTTGACTTGATAAAATTATCTCGTAGGACCTTGATAGGTGTTTTAGTAACGGGGTATTCAGACTCTGCAGGTGAAGCAACTATTTCGAAGCAAGGTGGATCATCAAAAGTTGCCGCTAAATCAATACTCTTTTTTGCATAGTCTATACCATGGCGACGTTCTGATTCATCAGAGGAAGCTAGATCTCGAACCTCTCCAGCGTGCCAGGGTGCCCATGCTCCAATGAGGGCTGGAACTTTTAGACCCAATGAAAATGCTAGCTCTTTAACTTCATTAAACTTTTTGAAATCAATACGATCGGGTTCAGCGTCTAAATCAACACCATTGTATCCAGCATTGGCAACTGCCTCCAGAACTTCTACGGGGTTTTCCCATACATTGCCACCACTGGCCGATAACGTGCATAGAATCACAGAGTATTTATGCTGCATGATAAGTTCCTCCAATTACATCCTAGATGTTACTAAATAGAAAAAATAGTCTTAATGAAAAATCACTTATGAATCTAGAAGTGCAGTAAAAAAAATTCTCACTCTAAGCTAGGCTCAGCTATTCCTAATGAGCTAATGAAGAATTAATCTTTTAAATTTACAATCAAGAAAGCTAAAAAACAAAACTTAAACTGGGTGCATCTAATGAGTTTTAAAAAATTATTTCAAAAATACTTCTAAGTACGAAAGGGGATCTGACCTCATTGTTAATTGTTTTAAATGGTATTGCCAGCACTTTTTTGTTTCAGTTGAATCGTAGTTTACTCCACACTGAGAGCAATGAACAAATGAAACCCAGTGGTGAAATTTAGTCCCAAAATACGCTTTAGCAAATTCTTCTGTAAATATAGCCTGAGTATAGCTGGCAAATGACCAAGTTTGTTGTTGCAGTTTGGAGGCAGTGATTACGAGTTTCTCTCCTTGAAAAATTACACCATCATACCGAAGGGTGAGGTCTTTAATCCCGAGCCATCCATTAGCTACCGCTTGGTCAAATATTCTTGTTAGGAGTTGTTCCATTTAGCCAGAAAAATCAAGAAATGATTTTCTTTGCCACTACCCCGTGGACATCTGTAAGTCTGAGATCACGACCGCCATACTGATAAGTCAGCTTTTTATGATTTAATCCAAGCAGGTGAAGAATTGTTGCGTGCAAATCATGGATATGCATGCGGTCCTTCACAGCATGATAACCAAATTCATCTGTAGCACCGTAAATAGTTCCAGGAGTAACTCCCCCTCCAGCCATCCACATTGTATAACCATAGGGGTTATGATCACGTCCATCATTTTCAGCAAATGGGGTACGACCAAATTCTCCTCCCCATACAATTAGGGTTTCATCCAATAAACCTCGCGTCTTAAGATCTTTTAGGAGTCCTGCAATTGGTTTGTCTACTTCTTGAGCATTCTGATTGTGAAGTCTTGCTAGGTCACTGTGTTGGTCCCATTTGTAGCTATGCCAACACCGAATAACTCGAACTCCTCGTTCAACAAGTCGACGTGCCAAAAGCAATTGCCATCCGTAATCATAAGTTACTTTATTATCTAAACCATAAAGTTGCTTTGTAGCTTTTGATTCTTCCTCAACATTAAATACTTCAGGCGCTTCCAGTTGCATACGAAAAGCTAGTTCAAAGGCCTGGATTCGAGCTTCGAGTTGGGGGTCATATTTATTGAGGTGTTTATGTCGCTGGTTCATCTTCTGTAACATTTCAAGTTCATAGCGTTGTTGTTCAGAAGTAATACCTTGTGATAACAAGTGCTCAATTGGGGTACCTTTAACGTCATCAACTTTTAAACTATCATTTCCAATAGGTGTCGCTTGGTATATGCCGGGAAGAAAAGAGGAGTGCCAGTTACGGGCGCCACCATGATAGAAGGAGGGCTTTATCTCAATATACCCGGGAAGATTTTGATTTTCACTGCCCAATCCATAAAAAAGCCAAGAACCAATACTAGGCCGGTTAAAATTTAGTGTCCCAGTATTAAGCTGAAGTAAAGCTGCACCATGATCAACCCCTTCGCCAACAACTGAGCGTATAACACAGAGATCATCAGCATGGGCTCCAACATTCTCAAAAAGATTGCTGACAGGAATTCCACTTTGTCCATAGCGTTTGAACTCAAAAGGAGACTTCATTAAGCCTCCATGACTTTCTGGAGCAAACTGGAGCGAAAGTTTAAAGGGGATAGGCTTGCCATGATCTTTATTTAGTCTTGGTTTAGGATCAAAAGTATCTAAATGTGAGGGTCCACCATGCATAAAAAGAAAAATCACTCTTTTAGCTCGAGGGAGAAAATGAGGAGCTCGAGCCTGTAAAGGGTTAGTTTCTCCAGTTTTTCCAAAAAGACCTGACTCTTCAGCGAGTAGAGTACTTAGACCAAGTGATCCAAATCCACATGCAGTTTGGCGGAGCATTGCACGACGAGAAATAGGAAGAATTTGAGTTGCTCTCATAAAGATATCAATTTAAATAAATAAATTCATTGGAGGTTATTAAAATCCGACAAAAACTTTGCCAAGCAGCTAGCTGTGAATCTATTTTACCTTCAGAAACACTAGGAGGATAATTATTTAAATAAAGTAGGGCCTCTTTTTTTTCCTCCAAGTTTGGTTTTCTGGTTAAGGTGATTAAATAGGCTCGTTCAATTCGAGTCAGAGTACTCGATTTTTCTTTGTTAAGTAAATACCTAGCCAGTGAAAGAGATCTTTCATGAACATTATTACTATTCATCATATAGAGTGCTTGGGTTGCAACATTGCTTTCATCGCGTTTGCCAATACTAGAGGAGCTGTCCGCAAAGTCAAAAAGTTTCATGAACCCTGGAATTTTGTTTCGAATTATCGGTATATATATAGTTCTACGTTTAGTTTTATTAGGATGAAAGGCCTGTTCGGGACCCTGCTGTTTATAGTCCAATAATTCTGCACCTAAAGTTCCCCCCATTGAAAGATTTAATTCCCCGTCCAGAGCTAAGAATGCATCGCGAATTTCTTCAACTGTAAGTCGGCGTCTTTTGGCATGAGACCAAAGTTGGTTATCGAGATCAGTCATTGTTTTATTTTGTTTAGAGCTACTCTGTTGATAAGTATTTGAAAGCATTAACATTCGGTGTAAGGATTTAATTGACCAATTACTTTTAGTAAATTCAACAGCTAAAAAATCTAAAAGTTGCTTATGTGTTGGTTTTTCTCCAGTGGACCCAAAATTATTGGGTGTTCGAACAAGGCCTTCTCCGAAATGCCATTGCCAGATACGATTAACCATTACACGAGGGGTTAAAGGATTAGAAGAATGACTCAGCCACTCAGCGAATTCTTTTCGCCCACTTCCTTTGACAATGGGCGTTTGGTTCATTCCAGCTAAGACTACTGGAAATTGTTTTTCTACTGTTTCACCTGGCGCATTATGGTTGCCTCTAATAAAGACTTTTTGATCTACAATATCTCCTTCGGACACAGCTGTGGCAATTGGGGGCTCTGGTGGGGATGTGACCTTTAGGTGTTTTACTTCCTCACGTAGTGAAGCAATTGTAGAAGTGATTTCTAGAGGCAAATAATCTTCACGGTCTTTTTTTAAAATACCAAACGGTCCGCTATCTGATTTAGAATTCTCAGTTGTGGGTGGGGCTGTTGTGACTGATAGAAAAAAACGATCTTTTACTGCAATCAGGTCATCACTTGTCTCAGGCTTTCTCGGAGGTGCAGTTTCTTCCCGCAGAGCCTTCATCACCTTTCTCTCCCAGATTAATATCTTTTGGTGCCATTTTTTAGCTAGGCCATCAAACAAATCCTGATACTCTTGTGTGACTTGAATAAGTTCTGGACCTTTTGCGTTGTACCATTTTTCAAGATAAGGGCGTAATGCGTTTCCTGGTTTAAGATATTGGATCCAGCGTTCTAGTATTTTCTGGTCAAGAGTTGTTTTACTTAATACCTCAGTCATTGAATTTTGATTTTTGAAAATTCGATGAGCAGCTAACATATAGTCACCCAAATGAGGGTAAATGTTTTTACTTGAATACTTGGCAACTCCATTTTGAATAAGTGCTTCAATCGCTGCCTCTCGAGTCTTGATTTTGTCCTGGTGTTTTACATAAGCTTCAAAAATTGTTTTTGGCACAAGCGGTTCAAAATAAAAAGTTGATACATGTGGAGGTTTAAATCCGTTTTTTAATTTGTCAAAACTTCTTGTGCTGGCAAAAATTGAAGCTAAGGAGTAGTAGTCCTTTGTAGAAATGGGATCAAATTTATGGTCATGGCAGCGGGCACAGGAAATTGTAAGTCCCATAAAAGTTTTTGAAACGGTATCTATCTGTTCATCAACAAAGTCATATACCATTTTAAGTTTGTCTTGTTGAGCAATGGCGCGAGGGCCGATCGCCAAAAAGCCAGTACCTAAAATGCCTCTGACATTTGGGCTCTGTGAATTCCCTGAGGAGTAAAGGTCCCCAGCGATTTGTTCTCTGATAAATTGGTTATAGGGAATGTCTTGATTGAAGGTTTCAATTACATAGTCCCGATATCTCCATGCATAGGGCATGGTAACATCTTCATCCAAACCACTAGAATCAGCATATCGGGCTACATCAAGCCAATGTCGTGCCCATTGTTCTCCGTAGCGGGGGGAAGCAAGCAATCTATCTATTAGTCGGGAGAAAGCATTAGGACCACTATCCTCTATAAAGTCTTTGATTTCCTGTTCACTTGGAGGAATTCCATGTAGATCAAACTTAGCTCTTCGAAGAAGGGTTAATTTATTTGCAGGACTTGCAGGTTGAAGGTTGTTTTCCTCGAGCTTTTGGAGGATAAAAGCATCAACCGGTGTGTTTATCCATTTTTTATTCTTGACAGCTGGAAGGGAAGGTTGTTGTAGGGTTTCAAAAGCCCACCAGGAGGAGGTCTTCATTGCTTCTGAATCTTGAATCCAAATAAAACCATCTTGTATCCATTGGTGAAGGATTTGAGTTTCCTTTTCAGATAAGGCCCCTCCAACTGGCATTTTTAGTTTTCCTGTTTGAAGAACTGCTTGGTAGAGTAGGCTATTAATTGCGTCACCTGGAATAACGGCTGGTCCGTGGGTGCCACCTTTCAGCGCTGCTTCCCTTGTTCTTAGATCTAGGCCCGAAACTTGTGTTTCTCCATGGCAAGCTAGACAATGCTTGTTAATAATTACTGAAGCCTTCTCACTCAAAAAGCTAGTTGCAATCAAATATACAGGTGCTGTAAGTATGTGGAATAAAATAAGTAGGACGGAAATTTTAAGTTGCAATTGGAACCACCGAACTATCTTGTAAAGAAGTTTTACTGAAGATGTTAGCTTATTTTAACATAGCTTTCTCAATAAATAGGTTTCCTTAGTATAATGTTACTAGCTAAGACTGATTAATTGAGAGTTTTCTTTGAGTTTTGTTTGTTAATTCAAAAAGATGGTCTAGACATTTAAGTGGCTCTATCTTCGAATGATCACCAATCAAGATTCTTATGAAATAAAATTTTGATTAATCACCTATTCTTGAACAAGTGTCAATCAATAAAGAATGATTAACCAGGAGGAGTTTTTATGCCGAACTTTTCAGAATACGTAGAATTTGGGTATGGATACCTAGGAATCATAGGAAGAATTCTAGGTCTAATTGTGGGTGCATGGATTACATCCAAATTGATTCATCGGTGGGTTCCAAAAATGAGAGTTTGGTTAGTTAGTTCAATGCAATCTCGCCAAGATCAGCCCAATGTTGAACTTGAAAAACGAGCTGCTACTCTAGGTGGAATTTTCAGAAAGACACTTGTAGTAATTATTTGGTTGGTTGTTGTTATGATGGCACTAGGAGAAGCAGGGTTTGATGTGGGTCCTCTGCTAGCTGGAGCTGGAGTGGCAGGTTTGGCAATTGGGTTTGGTGCTCAAAATTTAGTACGGGACGTCATCTCTGGAGTGTTTCTGTTGCTCGAAAACCAATTACGTGTAAACGATGTCGGTATTATTAACGGAACCGGAGGATTAGTAGAAGAGATGAATTTAAGAACTACTGTACTTAGAGGATTAGATGGTACAGTCCATATTTTCCCAAATGGATCTATTACTAGTTTATCTAATAGGACTCGGCAGTTTTCTTTTTATGTTTTCAATATAGGTGTCGCTTATAAAGAAGATACAGATTATGTTACTAAGGTTCTTGAAGAATTGTCTGATGAGATGATGCAAGAAGAACCTTTTAAATCAGTTATTCTTGAGCCTTTGCAGGTATTAGGAGTAGATCAATTTGCAGATTCAGCTGTAATGATTAAAGCCCGAATTAAGACTGTTCCTATTAAACAATGGATGGTGGGGCGTGAGATGAATCGTCGGATTAAAATGAAATTTGATGAGCTCGGAATAGAAATTCCTTTCCCTCATCGCTCTATCTATGTAGGAGAAGCCAGCAAGCCTTTTCAAGTTAAATCTGGCAATTTTGATCGACAGGAAATCAAGAGCATAATTAGTGAAGTTCTTGTAGAGCAGGGTATGAAGAGTAAAGAAATAATGCCCACCCGATCAACAAAGCCTCTCATTCAGTCTGGAAAAAAAACAGAGGCCTCCTCGCCTCTGCCAAATAAGGATGCAGCAACAGATGGAGGTGATTCTGACTAAGAAGCTGTTACCAAAGCTCTGTTGACTTAATTAAAAGAGCAGCTTGTTATTTTAGCCGTAATTTGAAATGGAAGTAGTCATGTTTATTGACTAATTGATTCAGTCTCATGGTGACAATTCAAGAAATTCTTGAGATACGCACGAAGGAAGGAAATCTTTATGAGCGACTAGATGAGGGTCGATTAAGGTGTGTTGCGTGTGGACATCGGTGCCCTATCCCTGATGGTCATCTTGGAGTTTGTAAGGTTCGTTTTAACAAAGGGGGGAAACTTTTTGTTCCTTGGGGTTATGTTGGGGGTGTGCAATGTGACCCTATAGAGAAAAAACCTTTTTTTCATGCTTATCCTGGAGAGCTCGCCTATAGTTTTGGAATGCTAGGATGTGACTTGCATTGCAGCTACTGTCAAAACTATATTACTTCACAAACCCTTCGTGATCCATTGGCATCTGCACTCCCTAAAAATACAACAGCGAAATCATTGGTCAATTCAGCTGAAACTTATGGTGCCCAGGTAATGGTAAGCACTTATAACGAGCCACTAATTACTAGTGAATGGGCTGTTGAGGTGTTTAAAGAGGCACGCAAAAATAGGATGGTTACAGGATTTGTTTCTAACGGTAATGGAACTATGGAGGTTCTTAAATATCTTGAACCTTGGGTAGACTTATACAAGGTTGATTTGAAAAGCTTTGATGATAGACATTACCGAAAATTAGGTGGTCGAATAATGCCAATTTTAGAGACAATTGAATCGCTGCATAACATGGATTTCTGGCTTGAAATTGTCACGCTCTTAATTCCTGGGTTTAATGATACGGAGGAAGAGTTGCATCGCCTCACTAGTTTTATATCTAGTTTGTCTCCCAACATACCTTGGCATGTAACTGCTTTTCATAAAGATTATAAAATGACTGATCCAGCTAATACAACTCCAAAGATGTTAATGAAAGCGGCTAAAGTTGGTAAGCAGGAAGGTCTAAGGTTTGTCTATGCAGGGAATTTGCCGGGGTTAGTTGGTGATTTAGAAAATACTAGGTGTCCAGAATGCCAATCTCTTTTGATAGAACGATTTGGATATTCAATCCTTAACTATAACATTAATGAGATGGGCTGTTGTCCTTCTTGTAATTATCAAATTCCTGGACGCTGGGGGCCATTACTCAAGAAAAATAAGTTCTGACTGCTAGTTTATTAAAAGACTCTACAAATTAGATGTCCTAGAGGGAATTTAGAAAGGACAGCAAGTCACTTTTTTGTTCTGAAGTTAAACTTAAAAATTGTTGCCCCGAGGATAATGCCTCATTCTTATGACTGGCTATGGCATCATGAAGGCTTTGTGCTGAGCCGTTATGAAGAAATGGACGTCGAAACCGGAGACCCCAAAGGCTTGGCGTTCTAATCTCAGTGGGTAATGCTGCTTCCTGAGGAATTCCATCTCCTGTGCCTATATCGTGCAATAATAGGTCGGAAAAAAGATTAACAGCCTTACGATCAAAAAGAGGATTATGACTAGGTCCAGTTTTTAACTGCCGAACATGACAGTTTTCACAACCAATGATCTTAAAAATCTCATCGCCTTTAACAACAGAAGAAGTTATAGGGCCCCTTTCTAAAGGAGCAAGAAACTTCATAAATGATTCGAAGTTGTCAATTCCTCGGAGACCGGTTGTTCTTTCTCTGACGTCTTCAAGGGCAGGTCGAGGATCTGCAAGTTTAAGGACCTCTGGGTCCACTCCAAGTGCCAATTCATGAGGAAATAGGGCATTCGTAATTCCCATCTCATTACGATATGCATCAGCTCCAAAGGCCAATAGGGTTGCATGTTGACTTTTCCACCCAAATCGTCCAATCCGTGGAAAAGTTGTACCGATGTCAATAATCCTTGCTGCTCTTCCGCTAATGCCATCCTGGTTAGAATCTTCAGGGTCTTCAAGGGAAATGATTGTATCATCAGGGATCGCCTCTACTAGTCCGGCACCAAATAGAGGAATGGGTACTCGGCGAGCAATTATGTTAGCTTCAGGAGGAATCATTACTTGGGCACGGTGAGGGGGAGTAGAAAGTAGGTGAAAGAGTGTACCACCATATAGAGCAGTGAAGTTGCCAAGTTCATCTTTATAGCCAGCCCTTATTTCAGATATTGTAGAAGTGCCTCCAACAGCTGGAATACTATGACAGCCTCCACAGCTTGTTCCATTATAAGCAGGACCAAGACCCTCTTCAGCAGTTTCAACTTCCAAAAAATCTTCTCGTCCCAAACGAAAACGTTCAAATTCTGTTGGAGTTAAACCACGTATGGGACTGCCTGGTATCACCGGTCGTCTTACTGCTAACAGTTTTGAATCTTGAACCTCTTCTACATCTTCAGAATAAACATCAGATTCTTGGTCCCACCCACCTCTTCTTTCACCAGTGGTCTCATCAAAACCAGGAGTTCCCCCTGTATAGGAAACATCATCTCCTCTGTATTCATGATCACCTACCATTTGGAGTATACAAAGGAAGAGAATACTAGTTATTATCCAAAAACTTTTCATAGCTCATTCACCTTCAATTTATTCCACTATAATTTCACCGCGCATCAAATTATGTCCTGCTCCACAAGGACGAGAACATTCAAAGGGATATTTTCCTGTCCTTTTTGCGCGGAACTGAATTCGCAATCGTCCTTTACCTTCAGGAGGAATGATTTTATCTATGTTAGCGGACTCTAGGCGAAAGCCGTGATCGGTATCTTCACTTCGAAGTATAATCTCAACCAAACTTCCTTTTTTGACCTTGATCTTAGAGGGGGTAAAGGTAAAGCGTTCAGCAGTTATTAAAATGATCTGGTCCGGCTTTTCAATAGGCATAGGTTCCTTAGCCACTAAAAGGCTATAAGAAAGCATAACAGACCCTAAAAATAAGCATTGAAATGGAGTGACAAAGTATTTCTTCATATTAGGTACTCATCCTTATCTCTTAACTAGTAGGCTGTGGATTAAAACCACCAACCTAGACCTAGATTTACTGTATCTCTAGGAGTAACAACCTGACTGGCATTACGGTTAAAGATATAATCAAGTTTTACAGCGACGTCAGGCACAGGTCTATATGTAATTCCGAAAACCCTTGCGGATCGGTCAAACTGAGGTAGCGGTATAAAATCTAGTGGCATTTTTTCTTGAGTATTAAATGATTAGTATCGGTTAAAGACTGCCAGATCATGTCTCTAATTCTTCGGTAGAATATGTATTTCAGGCTCGATGTAGTAACCTTTCATCTGGCTAGCTACATTAGGATTGACACCTATCTGTC
>Ga0066366_10000418_pt1 | contig 10613 bp, 10 predicted proteins | sample Knorr_S7_td_250__FD_77334 | JGI IMG/M metagenome (GOLD analysis project Ga0066366, IMG submission 77334) | Marine microbial communities from Southern Atlantic Ocean transect - Knorr_S7_td_250_ad_252m_LV_B | ecosystem: Environmental > Aquatic > Marine > Oceanic | place: Atlantic Ocean...
GTATTGCTCGGCGTCGGCCTAGAAGAACAACGATGGACATTTGTGGTTCTCTGGGGGATGGCGACGCTGGTCAGTTGTGGGGTCAGCTTTGATCTCGGTCGTTTGTTCGGGAACGCAAGATGATCATTGTCTTGTTTGCTGGCTTCGCAGGTCTCGGCGCCGTACTTCGCTGGAAAGCCACCGCTCAGTGGGGGAAGTTAGGGACACTGATTCTTAATCTGGTTGGCGCTGTCGGACTCGGCCTCATGTCGGGTCTCGACGGTTCGCTGCCCACAGTGGTCGGCACAGCTGGAGTCGGGGCAATGACGACGATCTCAGGAGTGGCGCGAGAGGTTGACAGCCTTAGCCGTATCTCTCGATTCCGAGCGACTATGTACCTTGGAGGCACCCTCGTCGCGGGGGTAGGGGCTGCTTGGATGGGCGTGCACTGGTGTTTATGACTATTGAGGGCCAGGTATCGACTCGAAACCAACATAGGGACGGAGCGCATCGGGAACTGTTATCGATCCATCGCTCTGTTGCCTATTTTCCATAAGAAACACGAGTGTTCTGGAAATCGCGCACGCGGTTCCATTCAATGTGTGCAATAACCCTGTTCCTTGGTCGTCTTTATAGCGACTGCCCATTCGTCGCGCGGAGTAGTCGGTGTAGTTTGAACAAGATGTGACTTCGCGGTACGTACCTTCCGACGGCAGCCATACTTCAAGGTCGTATTTCTTCGCTGCTGCTGCACCTAGGTCTCCTGAGGCAACGTTGATAACTCTGTACGGCAATTCGAGAGAAGACACAATCTGTTCTTGGATAGAGCGAAGCATTTCGAGTTCGTCCCAACTCACCTCAGGGTCGCAGAACGAAAACATTTCTACTTTGTCGAATTGGTGGACGCGGAAGATGCCTCTTGTGTCTTTGCCGTAAGTCCCTGCTTCTCGTCGAAAACATGAAGAAAACCCGGCGTAGCGGACCGGCAGGGAATCTCTTTCAAGACGTTCACCTCTGTGCAGGCCTGCTAGCGCTACTTCAGAAGTCCCTATAAGAAAAAGGTCATCGCCAGCTATTTCATAGACCTGATGCCTGTCGGTGGGGAAAAATCCAGCGTCGACCATCATCTCTTCACGCACTAATACAGGAGGAACTACTGGCACAAAGCTGTGCTCTTCGAGGATGTCGAAAGCAAATTGAACAAGTGCAAATTCAAGCCGTACAGCGGGGCCCATCAGGTAAGCGAACCTGCTTCCACTATTCTTGCCAGCCCTTTCGCTATCAACTAGCCCTAGCAGTTCACCCAGTTCCGCGTGGTCATGCAATCTCGGTGGCGTCTGCTCCCCTACCTCTTTCTCCGTGATGAAATCATCTTCACCTCCGACAGGGACCGATTCGTGCGCTGGGTTGGGAATCTGAAGAGCTAACTCTCGCATTTCTTCGACAGCCGCAGCTTCTACTTCCTCGAGCTTTTCGAGTTCGGCCTTCAGCCTGCTCGCTTCAGCTATTTTTGATTCCCGGTCACTCGGTTCAGCTTGACCAATTTCTTTTGAGGCTGCATTCTGAGCGGCTCGAGCTTCTTCAGCATCATGCATCGCAGTTCGTCGGCGCTCATCTGCCTCCAGAGTCGCGTCGATAAGTGATGGCTCTGCACCTTTTTTTTCCGCTCCGGTTCTATAGGCGGATTCTTCTCGTAGACGTCGAAGGTCAATCACAACAGTTGAAGGTAGCGGGTATATGGCTCTGCAGAGATCCGATATTGGCTAGGAGTCGTCAGATCGCTTAACAGAAGGCGCTGATATCGCATCCGGAGGGATTTTGCCAAAAGACCATGGACGTTCCCATTGCGGCAAAAACCAACATTGCAAGAATGACGCCAGTGATGAACAGGTAGCTAAACACCTTGCTGTCGAACTTGAGGTGCATGAAGTAGGAAACGACTATCTGAAATTTGACCACCATAAGGATCAACAAAGATGGGACTTCCAACACACCGAAGTCCCAGAAATATGTGGCGACCTCAACTGCCGTGAGTACGGCAAGAAGCAAAGCAACTTTGATATAGCCGACATCACTCAATCCGTGGTCATGATGTTCCTGGTGTGTCTCTTCTTCTGAAACAGCAGCTGTATTCATATGACCATTTGTCCTAAGGAATCAGGTAGACGACCGCGAAGATAACAATCCACACGATGTCAACGAAGTGCCAGTACAAGCCAATTATCTCAATAGTTTCTGCGCGCTCGGGACCTATCTGCCCTCCCGAAACAAGGACCCACATAGTCACGAGCATCACAATCCCAAGCGAGACGTGCACCCCATGAAAGCCGGTAAGGGTGTAGAAAGCTGAGGACGAGATGTTGGTGGTAAAGCCCAAACCCTCGCGATAGAAACTGGTGAATTCGTAAACTTGGCCGGCAATGAAAATAGAGCCAAGTGCCGCAGTGGTAAGCAGCCACAACTTGCAGCGATCCATTTCTGCTCGCTGGATGGAAGTGACGGCTAGCACCATGGTTAACGAGCTCATCAGAAGCACAAATGAACTCACCGAAGTGAACGGGATGTCGAACAGATCCGCGGCCGTCGGACCACTGGTAGCAGGCCCAACACGATTTCGCAGTAGCAGATAAGTTGAGATCAGAGCGCCAAAGAGCAAGCAGTCGGACCCCAGGAAAGCCCACATGGTGACTTTCTCATTGGTCAGACCCGTATTGGTCGGCAGATGGTGATGGTCATCCCATTCGGTTCGGCCATAAGCCAAATTGGAGGTGTCAATTTCGTCGATGTCAGCCAACGGGAGCCTCCTCAGCTACTTCAGCATCGCCACCTTCATCTCCATCTGGAGTGTTGGTGTCTGGACCATGATCATCTCCATGATCGTCATGACCAGCATTGGGGTCGGTGGCCGGTTCGAGACTCCATCCGAACATGGCCCCCAGCAGAAGCACAAGTCCTATGCCCGAGACCCACAGATTGTAAATCAATCCCAACGCAATCAACGGCAGCCCTGCAGCTAGAACGATCGGCCAATAGGAGGGTGAGGGCAGGTGGGGATGTTGATCCCCTTTCTGAGCTATCTCGTTCCCATCCGCTACTTTACGGAGCTTGCCATTCTCATCTGGTTGGTACTTCTTATGCCAAAAGTCATCAATATCGGTGACGACTGGCACGTAGTCAAAGTTGTGTTCTGGGGTAGGGCTAGGGATCGCCCACTCAAGGGTTCGGGCATCCCAGGGATCCGCGGGCTCCTGCGGAACGGTTCCGGCTTTATAGCCAAGCCAGGAACGAACGATATTGACGGCGAAAACGATCATTCCGATGAGAATTACGAAAGCTCCGATAGAAACGACGGCGTTCCAAAAGTCGAAGCCGTCTTCGGGACCGTATCTGCTGTGGCGGCGAGCCATCCCTTGAAGGCCGACTATGTGCATCGGACCAAAGGTCATGTTGAAGCCCACCAGCAAGATCCAAAAGTGCCACTTTCCTAGAGATTCGCTCAGTCTGTAACCAAATGCTTTAGGCCACCAGTAGTACATCCCAGCGAACAGCCCCATAAGAGCGCCACCAAAGAGCACATAATGAAAATGGGCGACGATGAAGTAAGTGTCGGTTTGCTGGGTGTCCGCAGGGGCAACCGAATGCATGACTCCTGAAAGGCCACCGATGGTGAACATCGAAACCAGGGAGATTGAGAACATCATCGGCACTGTAAATCTGAGGTTGCCGCCCCACATCGTTGCTATCCAGTTCAGAATTTTTACACCCGTTGGAACTGCAATGAACATGGTGGTAGCAGAGAACGCGGCCACACCGACCGGACCAAGACCAGAGACAAACATATGATGCGCCCAAACACCCCAACCCATGAAGCCAATAGCGGCTCCCGATATCACGATGACTGAGTAGCCAAATAGTGGCTTTCGCGAAAACACCGGCAAGGTCTCCGAAACGATGCCGAACGAGGGGAGTATGAGGATATACACCTCGGGGTGACCAAAGATCCAGAAGAGGTGCTGCCATAGAAGGGGATCAGCACCCATCGCTACATTAAAGAAATTCGCGTCAAAGGTCCGGTCGAAGCTGAGAAGAATGAGGGCGACCGTGATGACCGGTAGAGCAAACAAAAGGAGAAACTGGACTACCAAGATCATCCAAGTGAACACAGGCATGCGCAACATCGTCATACCTGGAGCACGCATATTTAAGACGGTGACGATCAGGTTGATCGCTCCAACCAGCGAAGCTATTCCTGCAATCTGCAGTCCTAGGGCATAAAAGTCCATGCCTGCACCCGGGCTGAAAGTAACGCCGGTGTTGGGGGCGTATGCAAACCAACCACCATCGGGGCCGCCTCCGAGAAACCAACTCAGATTTAGGAAAATACCGCCGAATACGAAGAGCCACAGCCCTAAAGCATTCATGCGTGGGAAGGCAACATCTCGAGCACCAATTTGTAATGGCACTATGTAGTTAGCGAAAGCAGCTGCGAGTGGCATAATCACGAGGAACACCATCGTTGTCCCATGCATCGTGAAAATTTGGTTGTATTGCTCGGCCGTAAGAACAGTGCCGTTTGGTGTGAACAGCTGTGCTCGTATCAGCAGAGCTTCTATGCCACCCCAAAGAAACCAGAACATGGCGACGGCGCCGTACATAATGCCGATTTTCTTATGATCGACGGTGAAGAACCATGCCCGCCATCCACTGGCATTAGTCGGGCGCGCAAAGGCACCTGTCGAAAAGCTGGTATCTCCAGATTCAAGTTCGAGGATTTCTGGGCGTTCCTCGGTTATGGCCATAGGGATCGATCTCCTGAAAGCCGCTGCGGGCGGGTCAACTTGGCATTAACGGTGGGGGTCCACCGAGGGTCATTAGATAGGTAACAAGATCGTCGAGCTCACTGTCTGAAAGAGTCTCGGCGAAAGAAATCATGCCCTGGCGATTTTCTGGGCGAGCGGGTTTCTGTCCAGGTGCATTGCGAATCCATTCTTTGAGGTCTGCAACATTTACAGAGCCGTCGTCTTTATAGAGTTCAAAGAGTGCTCCAGCGAACGAAGTTCGAGTCATCAAGTGGGTCAGGTTGGGGGCATATCCTGACGTTAAGTTCGCATTTCCCCCAGCCGCTGACTCATACAAACCGTTGACGACGTGGCAACTGACGCAGTGCCGGCCAAACAGGTCGTAGCCTCGTTTCGCCGCCGAGGCCGTTGGTGTCGTTGCCGACACCAGTTGCTCCTGCACCCAGTTGTTGTAATCCTCATCAGTAAGCACCACTGCCCGCATTTGCATGTTGGCGTGGCTTAGGCCACAAAACTCTGTGCATTCACCGTAGAAAATACCTGGTACTGGTGAACTAATCCTCCAGTGATGAACTCGCCCTGGGACAGCATCTTTTTTGCCGTTTAGTTGAGGTATCCAAAATGAGTGAATCACGTCATTTGATTGAATTTCTAGATTTACTTCTTCGCCGACCGGAATGACAATCTCGTTAGCAGTGACGATGTCGTCAGTACCGTCTTGGTCTACGTCGTAACTGAACTGCCACCACCATTGTTGTCCTTCAACTTTTATCGTCGGTCCATCGCCTTTACTGCTGAGGTCAAAGACCCCAGGGATAGTCACCACGGCAAGGAAAACCAGCATCACCACCGGAATCAAGGTCCAGGTCAATTCCGCTTTCTTATTGCCGTGTATCTGTTCGGGAAGTTCGTCGGGATCATCATCGGGCCGCTCTCGGAACTTGACAATGACAAGCACGACGGCAACTGCAACAAAAATGCCCACGGCGGTGGCCAAATAACCAGACATCCGCATTATGCCGTCGATTTGTTTCGCATTTTCACCGACTGGGTCAGTCGGGTCTATCCGTCCAGTCGCACACGAAGCAAGGGCGACGGCAGTTAAGAGGAGTGCACTAAGACGAGTTAATCGGCCTATTAGTGAATGCCGCTTTCTCACCGCTGTGGTTGTGCTGTTGGTTGACTTGTTGATTCTCGCGTTCATTTGATCACCACCGGGGCGTCAAGCGCTGGAGCTGAGTGTTCTGCATCGCCTTCTACGTGATTATCGTCACCGTGTTCTTTGTCATGGTCATGGTCGTGGTGGTGAAATTCTCTCTCACCTCGTGCTGTTGCGGCTATTCCTCCGACGATAAGAGCTAACCCTCCCAGTACAAGGACCGAGGCCACGATAGCCGTGCGGATATTCGGCTTGGCATACAAAAGAAAGGCGAAAGCCAAAACCACGCTCGACGCGATCATGGCGAACCAGCTCGCTCCATTTTTGCTGGAGGTCAACAAAATTCGGGATATCAGTACCACTGGAAGGGCTATCGAAAGCGCTCCATACAGGGGAATTTCGAAAGGTGCCAGAATCCGTTTGCGTTCTACAGCATTTGCTTCTTGGTCTGTAGACAAATGTTCGGACCATGCACTGAAGGTCCATTCAACTGCCGCTACGAGCATGGCGGAGATGCCGACTATGGCGATAAAACCATCAACGACAACGCCGACCATTAGTACGCCCAGCCCTATGGCCCCCATCACCGGCCACCAGGCGGGAGTGGCGGGATGACTACGAACTCGTTCGCGATCTATTGAGTCACCATCCCCGATTGTTAACGCCAACCCCGCTAGCAACGCAAAGGCGGCGGCGGCCGTGCCGAGAACTATTGTTCCAAACATCACAATGTGGCCGTTGCCGTCCATACCTGTCACAAGCCCAAGAGCTACCGCTGCTGCTGTGGCAAGGGTTATGCGACCGGCGAAGTATCTACTTGCTATTCCGAGCATGAGTCTCCTACTTCACCACGTAGACCGTGTACCAGGTCACAGCCCATACCAATGCTGCGAAATCCCAAAAGAAGACTGCAGCTCCAAATGCCGTACTCCCCTGTTGTCCGACGCTGCCCCCGAGAGACCGAAGTCCCATCAACCCCAGATATAGGAGTCCGATAACAACGACCGCCAGGGCAAGGCCCGTGGTCGCAAAGGCGAGGTTCTGATATTCACCAGCACCTATTTCTAATCCCATGCGATTGAGGCTGTACATGACCATATTTATAAACCCAAGCCCCAAGATAAGTGTCGTGGCAATAGCTGTCCACGCGTGCGCAGTGTCTCTACGTCTGCTCGCCCACAGGGCCCAGTGGGCGGTGACCATCGATGCCACGAGGGTCAAAAGCGCGTAGTCAAATTGGGGGTTTGGCACAGCTAAGCCGTCAAGCCAATCATGGCCGGGGTGGGGCCCTGAAGCATGGCGGCGGGCCATGTAAAAGCCAAGGGCGCCGGCCATCATCATCGATGTTGCTGCGCACGCAAACCCGGTTGCTACGAGCTGTGCTCGTGGCCGTTGAGCTTGCCCAGATGCCAAGGTTGGGGTGGTATCTGACATCAGACCGGCACTTCCTCAGCCTCAGCCTCAGCCTCAGCAGAATCGAGTAATGGTGTACCAGAAGTCAACATTGGTAACTCTTCTGGTTCGCCCATGGGTGGTGGTGAAGGCAACATCCATTCGGGAGATTGAGCACCCCAGGGATCATCTGTTGCCTGTGCACCCTTTTTCAGGCCTACAGACACGAACAAATTGAGTAGAAGCAAGGCGACTCCAGCTATCAGAATCGCTACTCCCGCAGCACCGATGGAACTTAGGCCCGCTGCGCCACTGTCATCAACCCAACCGGAATAGATGGCGGTCGCTGATGGGTCTGCGTATACGAAGTCAGGTTGTTCTGTCAGGAGACCGGAAAGTGTGGGACCAATAAAGGCAAGGAGGGCTCCCGCGCCGATAACAAGGAAGTTCAGGAGTCCAAGTAATTCGTTCAGTTGGCGGCCCCAAATCTTGGGCGCCCACCAATGAAGGGCGGCTAGAAGGCCAAGGAGCCCAGCGCCGTAGATCAACACGGATTGTTGACCTGTGACCCAAGTGGTCATGCGGAGTTGTGGGTTCCCGTCGTTTCCTCGACCAGCTATCTCTAACCAATCGCCTGCTGCTCCGAGCAGGCCTACAAATGCGCCTACTAGTACTAGTGTCCCTGCGCCAAAAACAGCTACCAGCGAAGTGCTGAGTTTCGGTAGTTTGCGATTTTGGATTACCGCCAGCCCTAAAAGACCTAGAAGTCCGACTGTGCCGAGAAGTGCCCCGCCATATAGCGCGACGAGGACGACACCTTCGAATCCGTCAATAATGTCGGCCCCTTCTCCTGTAATTGCGAAGTTGGTCCATGCTCCAAATCCAAAGAGGCCAACCAGTCCGATAGTGAAATACATGGCAAGGGGTTCGAATACCCGCCTTCGCGCAGCAGCGAGAACTACTTCTGCGGCAACGCCGAGAACTGGGACGACATAAATGAATAGTTGTGGTGTGCGATGAATCCAGTCAATTCGTTCCCAGATGCCGTAGTTCCCGAGTAGGAAAACTCTTCCGTATCGGTGATCTATGTAGAGAATCGCAATCTGGCCAAGCAAGACAGGCAGGCTCACAATCAGCATTGAAGCTGACACCAAAGATGACCATGTGAACGGTGGGGTTTCGTCCATGTATAGGCCGGGGGACCTCATGGTCATGATTGTTGTTGCAACACTGATGGCACCAAGGAGTAGAGCGACCACAAGTCCACTCAACGCCAATAGATGTAGGTCAACTCCGTTGGCCCATCCTCCGTAGGGACCCCCATTGCCCAGGTACGCACCAATTAACACGATGGCTGATATTTGCCACGTCCAAAAAGACGCGGTCGCGGCTCTCGGGAAAGCCAGATTTGATGCACCAATCTGCAAGGGCACCATGTACATCGATAGACCAAGAAACACGGGGATTAGGAAAAGCAGGGTCAGTGCCTCACGAGAGAAAGCAAAGCCTTGAGCGAAACTGTCGGCACCGAGGCTCACAAAATCAGTCGCTGATGTCAGGTCTAACCTGACAAGTAAGTCAAAAACGGCTCCTAAGACAAGAAACAGCAAGGAGCAGATAATAAAAAGGCGGCCAGTTCGTTTGTGGTCAGCGGTCGTCAACCAGCCGAAAGGTGTCGGGTCTTCCACGGGCACGCCGGGGGAAGTTGAAGCCGTGGTGTTTTCGCTCATCGTGTCCTGCTGATTACTGCCTCGATAACTGGGGTGTGGTGCCCACCCGAAGGTTGACTGTGCCCGAATGCGCGGTTCAACCCGCGCAGGTGCTGAGTGTGCACTTTACTCACCAGATTGCCAGTCATGTAACTCGAAAGCTTGTTCTCTCATAGTCTTTTCAGCACTTATTTTGCTTGGAGATATTCATGTAGGTGGTCCGTACGCCAGGACGTCAACAGCAACAGCAATAAACAACGCCCCTAGGTAGACAATTGAGTAGGTAAACACCTTCATGGCTTGCACCGAACTGGGCCGGCGAAGCAGCTCAATCGTACGCCACAAGAACATTAAACCGCCTGCTACCGCAACTGATAAATATAGAAAACTAGTTCCGGCGACACTGTGAAACCAAAGTGAAAGTCCGATGACTACAACGGTGTATATGACCATTCTGAGAGCCGTGCCGCGGATGCTGGTCACTACCGGGAGCATTGGTACCGAAGCGGCTTCGTAATCATCCGCATATTTGATAGCTAGAGCCCAAAAATGCGGTGGAGTCCAGAAAAATATGATGGCAAACAAGATAAACGAGCTGAGGCTAAGCGAGCCGGTTACCGCAGCCCATCCAATCAAAGCAGGAGCAGCACCGGCAGCGCCGCCAATGACAATGTTCTGTTTAGAGGTTCGCTTCAACCAAAGGGAATAGACGAACACATAAAAAAGGCAGGCTCCGAGCGCCAAAACTGCCGAAAGCAAATTTACCCACAACAAGAACAAGCAAAATGCCAAAGCTTCTAACGCGAACGCGAAGATCAGTGCTGCTTTAGGCGATACAGCGCCGGTTACTAGCGGACGGCCTTGCGTCCTTTGCATGAGCCGATCTATATCTCGATCGATGTACATGTTGAACGTGTTAGCGCCGCCTGCGGCAAGCGTCCCGCCAACAACGGTTAACAGCACTAAAGAAATATCTGGCATACCACCTTTGGCAAGGACCATTGAGGGAACCGTGGTGATCAACAGCAGTTCGATTATTCGTGGCTTAGTGAGCATGACAAAAGCGGAGAGCGTCGCAACCGCTCCTCCGCCATTAGTTCTGATGGTTGTTATGTCGTGCTCCATCGAGCGCCACGATACGGCCCCGAAGGCCATCTGACCCAACTAGACGCGCTGATTCGTTCAGAATGTTATTTGAGTCCTAAGTTCAAGACTGTGAGAATCCTTAATTTGAATGCTCGCCAATACCATCTGTTGACTCAAGTAGCCCTTTGGCTGCTCGCCCTAATTGTGGTGTCAGGAGCCGCAGTGCGGCTCAGTGGTAGCGGACTTGGATGTAGCGATTGGCCAAATTGTGAACCAGGCTTACTAGTCCCCGCAGCAGATTTTCATGCATGGGTCGAATTCGGGAACCGCTTGGTTACGGGCCTTGTTTCGATTGCTGTCGTTCTTGCAGTCCTTGGTTCTCTGCGGCGAGTGCCAACCTCGGCAAGCCTTACGAGATGGTCTTTAGGACTCGTAGTTGGCGTTGCGGCCCAAATCGCGCTCGGAGCCGTAACGGTCCTGACTCATTTA
>Ga0066366_10000423_pt1 | contig 10578 bp, 6 predicted proteins | sample Knorr_S7_td_250__FD_77334 | JGI IMG/M metagenome (GOLD analysis project Ga0066366, IMG submission 77334) | Marine microbial communities from Southern Atlantic Ocean transect - Knorr_S7_td_250_ad_252m_LV_B | ecosystem: Environmental > Aquatic > Marine > Oceanic | place: Atlantic Ocean | collected...
CGTTTCCGTACCCTTAGCAATGTATGGACCCTGTTGAATTTCAGAGTTACTCATGCTGGGTGTAGCTTTGTCTAGATTAATGCTAGCCAAATGGTTAGATGCATGATTTTTGCTAATTAGCATGTCTACGGGAACATCAACAAAATCAGGATCCCCAAGATATTCGGATCTGTCTTTGTATGCTCTTCTCATAGCCTCAATCAATAAATGCACAAATGTATCTCTCTGCATGTTCTTATAGTCGTAATTGGACACAATATTTAAAATTGTTGCAATCGTAGTACCTCCAGATGAGGGTGGAGGTGCAAGTGTTAGTTCATATTCCATAAAATTAAGCTTTATTGGCTCTCTTTCAATGACAGAGTAATTCTTAAAATCATCGATATCCCAAATAGACCCATCTCTTTTTGCTTCCTTGACCATAGTCTTTGTAAATTTGCTGTCATAAAATCCTTTGTGTCCCTGGGAAGCTATTAATCTAAGAGTATTCGCTAATTCGGGTTGCTTAATGATTTGGCCAACCTCAAGTAAGTCATTATTTGAAGTAAATACTTCAAGAAATTTTTGAGAAAACGACCCTCTGCTTTCGTGAGCAACATTAAGTGCTGTAATTAATCTCTCAAAAACAGGAAACCCTTTCTCAGCGAATTCAATAGCCGGCGCTAAGCTCTTTTCCAAAGGCAAGGTCCCATATTTTTTAGATAAGTGGACTAAACCAGCAGGTAAACCAGGAATACCTGAGGCAAGGGGTCCAACTAAAGTGGCTTTCGGAATAACCATTCCATTTGAATCTTGATACATTTCTGCTGTTGCCGCATTGGGTGCCTTTTCTCGTGCATCAATGAATGTTTGATAATTATCTTGTTCACGATGAAGGAGGAAAAAAGCACCTCCACCTAATCCTGAACTATAAGGTTCCACGACTGATAAAGCAGCACTGACTGCAACTGCTGCGTCAAAAGCATTGCCACCTTGATCCAAAATACGATAGCCTGCCTGGGTTGCCAGAGGATGAGGTGATGCAATTGCAGGTTGTACTGGTTGTATAGCGTTAACATTGTTTATAACAACAAATACAAAAGAGGCAATGATAACTATTAAATTACGTCGAGCTTTATCAAAAAACATCATGCTGCAATTATTTTTTATAGATCGCCAACAAAGCTTTTTGCACTGTGGGATGTACAAATCCAGTGATATCTCCTCCCTCTGAAGCAATTTGCCTAATAAGTGATGATGAGATAAAAGCATTGTTATTCCCGCTACTCAAAAAGATTGTTTCCACATCCTTGGCCAGTTCTTTGTTCATCCTTGCTAGTTCAAATTCATATTGGGCATCTGCAGGTGAGCGAAGCCCTCTGACTAATACATGGGCATCAATTTCCTTGGCAAAATTGACAGTTAGCCCGGAGTATTTCTGAATCTCAACATTAGGCAGTGTTTGTAAAACTTCATTTACCATTTCAACCCTGTGTTCAATTGAAAACGAAGGCTCCTTCTCGGTGCTCACAGCAACACCGACAACTAGGTTTTCAAACAATGCAGAGGCCCTATGGATAATCCCATAATGACCATTGGTGATTGGGTCAAACGTCCCTGGGTATAATCCCTTCATACAACTATGGCTTCCAAATTAATTAAGTTTTTTTGTGAGAAGCCCATAATATACATTTCCCGCTTTAGATTCCCGATAATTGTCCCAGGAATCACTAATTGTAGTTTTCTCAAGAGACTGCTTGGATTCATAATAAACCAAACCTTCCGGATTAAGCGATTTTGTTTGATCAATATAGTCCAAAATTTTTTGTAAGTCATAAACTCCAAAAGGTGGATCTAAAAATATTATATCGAAGGAACTCGGATCTTTCGGTTTATCTAAAAACCTCAATGAATCTGAGTGCACCACTGAACAATTCTTTAGTTGCAAGTTACTTATCTGATATTGGATCTCAGAAACAACACCCTCTTGATGGTCAACAAAAATGACTGTTCTGGCTCCTCTAGACAATGCTTCAATACCTAAAATTCCAGTACCTGCAAAAAGATCCAAACAAGATTTATCAACCAGCTTAGAACTTAGCCAATTGAATAAAGTTTCCCTAACCCGGTCACTCGTTGGTCTTATCTGTTTATGCATTACTGGAATCTTTCTGCCACGATAACGACCACCAATAATTCGAATTCCTCCTTTGGCTGTCATAAATTATCTACTTTAAGAATGCGCATATTTTCACTTAGATTAAAGCTAATGTTAGCTTTATTTTATTTCATAATCTATTGATATTTATACACTTTTATAACAATAATCAATAATATTTAGCACTCTTTCCCTTAGAGTGCTAAAATTGTCCAATTATTCGAGGAATTATGGCAAACGAATTAACATTGAACAAAGACTTGGTTTTTACTGGACCTCTGGGCAGCATTGGGGCTTATATTAATATAGTCAACGAAGTTCCTGTACTCAGTAAAGAAGAAGAGCAAGAGCTTGCACTCCGTTATCAGCAAGACAACGACCTTGATGCTGCGCAACAATTAATTTTGTCTCAATTAAGGTTTGTCGTATATATTGCAAGAAGTTACAGCGGTTATGGTCTGCCTATTTCTGATTTGATTCAAGAAGGTAATATGGGATTGATGAAAGCAGTAAAGCGCTTCGATCCTGAACATGGTGTCAGATTGGTAACCTATGCTGTTCACTGGATAAGAGCAGAAATTCATGAGTTTATTTTTAAAAATTGGAAACTTGTTAAAATTGCGACAACAAAGGCACAACGAAAATTATTCTTTAATCTAAGAAAAGCAAAGAAAAATTTGGGTTGGCTCACCAAACAAGAAACTGAATCTATTGCCAAGGATCTTGGTGTTAAACCGAAAGAGGTAACTTTGATGGAACAAAGGTTTGCCAGCAAAGATTTAGCTTTTGATCTTGGTAGCAAGGATTCTGAAGAAGACTATGTTGCCCCTGCTGGTTATTTACCAAGCCCGAATTCTGACCCAGCAGAAATGGTAGAGGAATCAAATTGGCTTACTGAAAACACACAAAGACTTTCTTCTGCCCTCAACAACTTGGATGAACGAAGTAAAAATATTTTAAAATCTCGATGGCTAAGTGAGAAAAAAAGCACACTAAAAGATTTATCTGGTCAATACAATATTTCAATAGAGAGAGTCAGACAAATTGAAGAAAGTGCTATCAGTCAACTTCGTGAAACTCTCATCGAAGCCTAAGTTCGCCCGTACAATCAGAAGTTTTGTTCGTCGCTCAGGACGAATTACAGAAGCTCAAAAACATGCATGGGAAAAACACTGGGTCCCCTATGGAATCGAATCAGGGGCAGAAATATTGGATTTGAGTGTTTTATTTGAAAACAAAAACCAAAGATTTGTTCTTGAAATTGGTTTTGGTAATGGCGAAAATTTGATTGATTGTGCAAAAAATGATCCTCATTCAAATTTTGCTGGAATCGAAGTATACCATTCAGGAATTGGTCAATGTCTTATTGATGCAAACAAATACAGTCTAAAGAATTTAAGGCTTTTTTGTGATGATGCGGTTGATGTTTTAAATAAACAAATTGCAAATGAGTCATTTGATATGATTAATATTTTTTTTCCAGATCCATGGCCCAAAAAACGGCATCACAAACGACGTTTAATCACTAAAGACTTTATCTCATTGATTGAATCTAAATTAAAACCAAACGCTATCGTACATATTTGTACAGACTGGGATGATTATGCTTTTAATATTAAGACTCTATTTAATTCAATGGAAGAATTTAAATCGTTAGAGAAATTACCAAGACGTCTTCAGACAAAATTTGAAAAAAAAGGGTTGGCTCTTGGTCATTCTATTCATGAATTTGCTTTTCAGTTGCTTCGCTATTAATCAATTGCATATGAAGCTCTACTGCAAGGCTCAGTTTTCAAGATACTTGTCTATAGCCGATGCGGCTGCTCTACCCTCATTTATTGCCCAAACCACCAACGACTGACCTCTTCGGCAATCACCTGCAGTGAACACCCCAGATCTAGAGGTTAAAAATGGCAGTTCAGGGGTATCAATGTTTTCTTTCTCATTGAGAGCCACTCCCATTTGGTCTAGCAGTTCTTTTTCAGGTCCGGTAAATCCCATTGCTAATAAAATTAGATCTGCCTCCCATAACTTTTCTGTTTCTTTTTTGAGCTTCATGTTCCATTGTCCATTTTTTTTATACCATTCTATTGATTTGGTTTTTAAACCAGCTACGTTACCATCGCCATCATTTACAAAAAGATTGGTGGAAATTTCATACTCACGTGGATCCTTGCCGAACCGTTCGATTGATTCTTGATGCCCGTAATCAGTTCTCAAAATATTTGGCCACAAAGGCCAAGGGTTGTTGTTTTCTCTTTCAAGTGGCGGTTTTGACAATAACTCCATATTTACCAGGCTTTTGCAACCGTGTCTAATTGCTGTGGCTATGCAATCTGTGCCTGTATCACCACCACCTATTACAATAACATTCTTATCTTTTGCATTTATGTAGGTGTTGTCAGCCAGCGAGCTGTTTAACAAACTCTTAGTGTGTGCGGTTAAAAATTCCATTGCAAAATAGACATTGTTTAGCTCTCTCCCTGGAATATCTAGATCTCTAGGTACAGTTGCCCCTGTTGCTAAAAGCACAGCATCATACTGCTTAATCATTTCTTCAGCTGTAAGGTCGTTTCCAACATCAATATTGGTATAAAAATTAATACCTGAATTCTGCAGTAACTTTATTCGTCTGTTAACAACATTTTTTGACAGTTTCATATTAGGTATTCCATACATCAACAAACCACCGATACGATCCTCTCTTTCAAACACCGTCACTTGGTGGCCTAGTTTATTAAGTTGATCGGCTGCTGTAAGTCCTGCCGGACCAGAACCAACTATCGCGACTGATTTGTTTGTTCTGAATGATGGTTGGTGTGGTTGAATCCAGTTATTCTCAAATCCAACATCAACGATTGCATTCTCAATGCTTTTAATAGTTACTGCCGGTTCATTGATCCCTAATACACAAGCCCCTTCGCAGGGAGCTGGGCAAGTCCTCCCGGTGAACTCAGGAAAATTGTTGGTTTCAGATAAACGATCAAGAGCTTCCTTCCAACGCCCCAGGTAAACAAGATCATTCCACTCAGGAATTAAATTATCAATTGGACATCCATGGTCTGATTCACAGAAAGGCACACCACAATCCATGCATCTTGCACCTTGGGCTTTTAAGTTTTTTTTGTCGGGTGGAGTATTGATTTCATAATAATCCAGACAACGCTCTATAGGATCACGCCAAGGTGTTTTCCGTCTAGGGTACTCTATAAATCCTGTAGTTTTTCCCATCTCTTTAGCCTTTTTTTTAATGTTCAATCATTGCGTATCAAATATTGACTCTATTTCTTCGTTGTGTTCGGTTCTTTCAACAAGAACGCGTTTGTAGTCGATTGGCATCACCTGGATAAATTTATTCAAAATATCTGGCCAATCATCCAGAACACTTTGGGCAACTTCTGAATTTGTATAGCGTAGGTGCAGTTTGATTAATCGAAACAATTCTGCAATTCTTGCTTCATCTTCTACAGCCTCTAATTCAACCATTCCAGTGTTGCATTTAGGTGAAAAATCTTTGTCTTGATCCAAGACATATGCAATTCCACCAGACATTCCTGCTGCAAAATTGATCCCGGTACCCCCAAGAACAACAACTCTACCTCCGGTCATATATTCACAACCGTGATCACCAACACCTTCAACAACCGATTTAGCACCACTGTTTCTGACACAAAACCTTTCAGCAGCTCTGCCTCTAAAAAATGCTAGTCCTGACGTAGCGCCATACAAAGCCACATTACCAATAATTATATTGTTCTCTGCTCTGAAAATACGATCTTCAGGTGGGACAACCACTATTCTTCCTCCTGACAGTCCTTTGCCCAAATAGTCATTACTATCACCAGTCAGCTTAAGGTGAATTCCAGTTGCTAAAAAAGCACCAAAACTCTGTCCAGCTGATCCTTCAAAATTAATTTTGATAGTGTTGTCTTTTAGTCCGTCTTCGCCCCAATGCTTTGTAACTTCGTGACTTAACATTGTTCCTGTAGTCCGGTTGGTATTAAGGATTGGCATATCTATTGATATTTGTTCTTTAGACTTTAATGTCTGCGAACACTTCTCAATCAACTGACGATCTAAAACATTTTCAATACCGTGTTCTTGCTTGATCGTTTGACGAACTTCAACATCATTTCTTAATTCTCTGGCAGATATTAAGAGAGGATTCAAATCCAAGCCTCCTGCTTTCCAATGATCAATGGCGGCATTAGCCTCCAAAACATCCGTTCTGCCAATCAACTCATTAAAATTTTTGAAACCAAGACTAGCCATAATTGTTCTTGCTTCCTCAGCAACCATAAACAAATAATTAATAAGATGCTCAGGTTGGCCGGTAAATTTCTCCCTTAGTAATGGGTCTTGGGTTGCTATTCCAACGGGGCAAGTATTTAAATGGCATTTCCTCATCATAATACAGCCTAAAGTAATCAGTGGTGCTGTTGAAAATCCGATTTCTTCGGCGCCCAACAAGCCTGCAATTACGACATCTCTCCCCGTTTTAATACCACCATCAGTTTGTAACTTAACCCTACTTCTCAAATTATTGAGTACTAATGTCTGGTGTGTTTCTGCTATACCCAATTCCCATGGGAGTCCCGCATGTTTGATGCTTGTCAAAGGTGAAGCGCCAGTTCCACCAACATCTCCAGCAATTACAATATGATCTGCATGTGCTTTTGTCACACCAGCTGCAATTGTCCCAACCCCCACTTCTGAAACCAACTTAACACTTACTTCTGCATCTGGATTGGCATTTTTTAAATCAAAAATCAGTTGGGATAGATCCTCGATTGAGTAAATATCATGATGTGGTGGTGGGCTTATAAGCCCTACACCAGGAGTTGAATATCGAATAGAAGCTATTTTATGATCAACCTTTGTTCCTGGAAGTTCGCCACCCTCACCGGGCTTAGCGCCTTGTGCAATTTTAATTTGCAACTGTTTTGCATTGGCAATATAAGTAGAAGTAACGCCAAATCGCCCAGAAGCTATTTGCTTGATGGCTGAAGATTTTGAATCACCATTTGTCATTGGAGTATAGCGCTCAGGATCCTCTCCCCCTTCACCGCTATTGCTTTTTCCGCCTATGCGGTTCATGGCAATTGCCAATGTTTCGTGTGTTTCAGATGAAATAGAACCAAAGCTCATGGCACCAGTGCAAAATCTTTTAACAATTTCTCTTGCAGGCTCCACTTCATGTAATTCCAAACATTGCCTATTGGTCTTAAAACTAAGTAGACCACGGAGTGTACAGGATTCTTCATTTTGAGCATTAGCACGTTCGGAAAATTTTTTGTATACATCTGTATCGTTGATTCTAGAAGCATATTGCAAAGACCAAACTGTCTCAGGATCCCAAGCATGTTTTTCTCCATTATTACGCCAGTGAAAATTGCCTGGGTTCGGCAAGACACTGAAGCTCTTTGAATTCTTTTCTCCCCATGCCAAACTATGTCTTCTCTCAATCTCTTCCTGCAATTCAGAAAAACCAATGCCTGAGATTCTGCTTGAGGTTCCCTGGAAACACTTCTCAATTACCTCCTTATCCAATCCAACCGCTTCAAAAATCTGTGCTCCTTTGTAGGATTGCAAGGTTGATATACCCATCTTTCCCATAATTTTCAAAATACCTTTAACCGATGCTTGTCGGTAAGCATCAATTACAGATTTTTCATCAGTGAGTGGTATCCTGTTTTCAGGTCCCCTGTGTTGATGGGAATGCTCGATATAACCTTCGTTTCTTGCTTGGATTAATGCCTCATACGCCAAATATGGATTAATAGCATCAGCCCCATAACCAAAAAGTGTACAAAAATGATGCACTTCTCTAGCTTCACCTGTTTCCATAACTAACCCTATTTGGGTACGTTTTGCAATATTAACCAAATGATGATGGACTGCACCACAAGCCATTAAACTACTAATAGCAGCTTTGTCATGGTTTGATGCCCTATCGGAAAGCACAATCAAACTTGACTTATTTTTGATTGCTTGCTCAGCTTGTTGGCAAATTCGATCTAGGCCCTGCTTAAGGGTTTCTTCTGAATCTGAGCCCACATCAAAAGTGATATCTATCACTTCCGTTCTCCATCCTCCTTGATCGAGGTTTTTTATTCCCTGTAGTTCGGCATTGGTAATAATGGGATTCTCGACCAACAAGCGGTTTGCGTGATTTTTACTTGCTGACAGGAGATTGTGCTCAGGTCCAATGTAACATTTCAGCGACATAATGATTTTTTCCCTTATGGAATCGATAGCTGGATTAGACACTTGGGCAAAAAGTTGTTTGAAATAATCATAGAACATTCTTGGATTGTCACTTAAAACAGCCAATGCCGAGTCATCACCCATAGAGCCCAAAGGATCACGCAAATCATGGACCATAGGTATCAGAAAAAATTCTAAAGTTTCAGTGGTGTATCCAAAAAAACGCATTCTGGTCAATAACTCTGCCTCAGGGTAGTGCTCAGGCATGTCATAGCTGACAATTTCACTAAGCTTAAGCCGATAATTCTCCACCCAGTTTTGGTAGGGTTGGGAATGAATTAAATGATTTTTAACCTCTTCATCGGAAAGTAATTTACCTTGTTTAAAATCAAGCATAAAGATCTTGCCAGGCTCTAGCCTCCCTTTGGTAACAATATTCTTATTCTCTATAGGTAAAACTCCGGCTTCACTTGCCATAATCACACGTTGATCAGTGGTCACATAATAGCGACTTGGTCTCAGGCCATTTCTATCCAAAACTGCACCGATTAGATCTCCATTAGTAAAGGTAATAGAAGCTGGGCCATCCCAGGGCTCCATCATCATTGATTGATATTCGTAAAAAGCTTTGCGGGTTGGATCAATGTTATTTTTGTTCTGCCAAGCTTCGGGAATCATCATCAAGATGGCTTCTTGCAAAGATTTTCCGCTTAGAGACAAAAACTCCAAAACATTATCAAAATTCCCAGAATCTGAGCAATTGGCTTCAATAATTGGAAACAATTTTGTGATTGAATCACCATACAAGCTAGATGCCAACAAACCTTCTCTTGCTCTCATCCAGTTGATGTTTCCTTTGATTGTATTGATCTCTCCATTATGTGACATACACCTGTTAGGCATAGCTCGATCCCAACTGGGGAAGGTGTTGGTTGAGAAACGTGAATGAACCATTGCCATATGTGATTTGTAATCCTTATTTTGTAAATCTGGAAAATAGTCAAATAACTGATTACAAGTCAGCATTCCTTTATAGACAATTGTTTTGGAAGACAGGCTACAAATATAAAATAGTTCTTCTTTGCGTATTTTTAGATCTTTTTTTAAGAAATTGCTTGTCCTTTTACGAATGACGTACAGTTTTCTCTCAAACTCCTCTTGGTTAATATTTTTCTCAGCTGCAATGAACAATTGCTCCAGATGCGGCATGGAAGCCAAGGCTGATTGACCTATATCTGATTCATTCGGCATTATCGGCAGCGTTCGCCAGCCAATAATTTTTTGCTTCTCAATGCTACAAAATTTTTCAATTGTATTTTTACAATACTTCCTCTGTGCCTGATCTTTTGGTAAAAAAAGAATTCCAACTGCAAATTGCCCTGCTTCAGGCAATTCGATGCTAAACTCATCAACTGCAATTCGTCTGAAGAATAAATCTGGTATCCCAGTCAAAATACCTGCACCATCACCTGAGTTCTGTTCAGCTCCCCGTGCTTCTCGGTGATCCATATTCTTCAAAATAATAGCAGCATCTGTGACAATACCCCTGCTTGCCTTGCCTTCTATATTGGCAACAAAACCAACACCGCAGCTGTCTTTCTCAAAAGCACTGTCATACAAACCAATTTGCTCTTTTGGCTTAAAGTACATATTAATCCTTGGCTATTTGTGGTTGTGTAAAAAACCCACGTGAACTATCGAAAACCGCCCCCACTGATGCTCTGGAAAAAGAGTCATCAGAATTCGAAACTCGGCGACATATTATCATTTATTTAAGTATTTTTCTTTAGGAGATATATGATGCAAAACGTTTTGCTTGATCTACAAAGAGAATTTAGGTTCTAATATGTACCTCAATTCTTTGGTATCAATCATCAAACTTAAGGGATGATATGAATAATTTTAATGCTTGGGTTGAAGCCATCAATGCTGTTTTGTGGAGCAACCCAGTACTTTATACGTTGCTGTTTACAGGGGTTGTATTCACCTTTTGGAGTGGTTTCTCACAATATTATGCTCTAACACATGGATTTAAGGCGATCCGTGGGGATTATGACAAAGCCGGCGACCCAGGAGCAATCACCCATTTTCAAGCCCTCTCAGCAGCTTTATCTGCGACCGTTGGTCTAGGTAATATTGGTGGCGTAGCTCTTGCAATTTCACTGGGTGGTCCCGGTGCTGTGTTTTGGATGTGGGTGGTAGGTTTTCTTGGAATGGGAATCAAACTGACTGAG
>Ga0066366_10000430_pt1 | contig 10510 bp, 4 predicted proteins | sample Knorr_S7_td_250__FD_77334 | JGI IMG/M metagenome (GOLD analysis project Ga0066366, IMG submission 77334) | Marine microbial communities from Southern Atlantic Ocean transect - Knorr_S7_td_250_ad_252m_LV_B | ecosystem: Environmental > Aquatic > Marine > Oceanic | place: Atlantic Ocean | collected...
CCTGTGTATCTCGTCCATTCCATTTCAACGCGCCAGAAGATGCATCCCGTCTATCAAATGATCCCGCAAATACTTTTTCCATAGCAAAATTGTAAATATCAAGATCAATGACAAATGTACCTGACCATTCATTTGTATGAAAACGAACGTAACCGTCTCCACCAATCACATTATGGGTGTATGGTGAAAATGGGTTCGGGTAAGCATAATCTTCATCCTGATCATACTCCGCCCTAAATATTTTCCAATTTAGTCCATCTAAATCATACGAATGCGCTGCACCATCCCTAGTACCTATCCATATTGAATTATCACCATAATAAGGACGACTATCAAATGCAACACTATATACTTCATTCGCTAATAATTCATCTGTACTATAGATGGCTGTATTTAATACTGGGATAGCTTGCCGGGCCGGTTTATACCTAGCCCAATTTATTCCATCCTCTGTCTTCCATAAGCCATTAGCAGTAGCAGCAAATACCAGCGAATCATACGCGGTGATATTATACACTCGTTCACCTAACAGTGCTGTATTCCAGGATAATCCATCATTTATGGTATAACTTACACCGCGCTGTTCGGTTGGATCATCAGCGTTTACAGTCGCTGCCCAGATTACACGTTTACCTTTATGCATTTGTAACGCTAGGCTAACTACAAAATTTCCGGAAAGACCATCTGTTGGATATGAGTAATGCTCCCAGTCTATACAATCAAACCCATCAGCATCGATAATCCCACGGTTAATACCATTTGCGGTTCCAACCCATATTGTATCACCATAAACTAGTACAGAAAAAGTTTTATGGTTGTGACTGCCTTCATCTGTAGGATCCCTAGGATTTAGTTCATAATCTTTTAGTACATACTTTGAATATTCAGGGTGATCAGCAGGGAATTCCTTATTTATAACTGTTGTATAGGATGAATCTTCACATGTATTAAGTTTAAACTGGTCATCCATTGGTAGTGGTACTCGTTTCCATCCACTACCTGCAAAATTGTTTCTACGTAACCCTCCTGCCCAACTAGCTATCCACGCATATTCTTCGGTAACCGCGACATCATAAGTAACATTTGCCTGGGTAACAGTTATGGGAAGACAGGCAAAATTGTATCTACCACCAGCCCAAGCTATGGTATCCTGACTCTGTAGGTCTATCGGCTGTCTATAATAACGCCAACTTATATCGCTATCTGTTGCATTGATTGTGAATGCAAGACCTTTACCTATCGGCATATCATTTTTGCTACCGGCAATAGCTAACATCGTTTTATTATCTCCTAATATATCCATTGCGGATATGCCACCTTCCGGTAATAGTTTTGTTTCCACCGGTGCATTCGATGTTACTTTATTGGCCAAATCTGTTGTGTCTTCTGGTAAAGTCTCTACTGTAAGAGAATCTCGGATAATAGATACACCAAGTCCGGTCCCCAACCAGACTGTTGAATTTGTCTGCAGAATTATTTCAGTTACGATATTACTTCGCATATTATTAATAGTAGAATCAATATTTACAGCAGCCATGGACCGAAACGAAAAATCTGTTGGCACCAATTTTTGTGCTGACAGTGAATGAATATTCACTAGGAAAATTCCTAAAATAATGGATTTTTTCACTGCACAATTACCCTATGAATAACGGTATCCGAATAGGTATTGGCCATATCCATGGCTTCAAAGGTCCAATCGAATGTACCTGTCTTGGTCTTTAACAAAGGGTCTGGGTTTCCTGGACCAAACACAGGGATCCTGAAACTATAGGTCGCATCATCGGCTAATACATCACCGCTAGTAAAATTCGGTTCATAAATAATTACTTCGCTACCATCATCATAAAGATTAATAATATTTCCTTCATTTAAAAATGAATCACCTTCCACATGATATGAAACAAAACCAACTCTGCGAATATCATCCTGTCCATTCGCATCTTTAACTTCGGCTTCAACCAGTTCAAATATTACACCACCACTATCGGGTAGAAATATCGTATCCGATACCGATATGGACATAATTATTGGTATAATATTTCCCAAATAAAATGAATATTTTACCGGTAATACCGGAAATGATAAACCATTATTATAGGTTGCTTGAAATTCCAAATATACCTTTCCAGTATCACTTGATGATATTGGATTCATAAGGGTTAATGAATCATTGATTACCTTCAATGAATACAAATCATCATTTTCTATTATATCACCATTTGTACCTTCATCTTTTAATAATAGATAATCGGGGTTATTGTTTGTATCTGTCCCAAACCAGTTTAACGCTGCAGTTTCCAGAGGAGAATTTCTATAACTTGTGGGTACATCAATCGCAAAATATAGTTTTTGATCATCCTGTAAAAAGGTGAATTGTAGTTCACCTAATGGTGAATCTGTATCTGTCGTACTGGCCGAATCAGGACAACCCCAAAAAATCAAAGCCGGGATGACTAGAATGCAAGTTCGCATAGTATTATAATACTGAAACTTCACTTTTACCTTCCATAAATATAATGAACTAATAGGGTGCCAACTTGCCCCAAACTTTCAGCAGAGCAATTCTCAGGCAAGTCCTGGGTTGTGTGCCAATAATTCGAGTAACTATTTGGATAATTAAAATCGATAATATCGATTGCTGGTATTTTTGCTTCAACCCATAGTGGTACATGATCATCGTAAATCGTATATGCTATACGTGATTCAAATGCGTCTAAGCGTAATACCTTTGCCAAGCTCCACAATTTTTTAACTAACTGTCTATTTTGCCGGTAAGAATTTCGTTCTATCGGAATATGTAACTCAGCATCGCCAATCATATCCAATATTATAGCTTCATCAGGTTTCTTTATAGGTAAATCCTTTGCGAATGCTAGCGATCCTTGCGCATAACTTTTTGGAATGCCGGATCTACCCATATCTTCACCATCAAATAGAACAAGTGTAATACCAATTGGAGGTGGCGAAGCATTTAAAATTCGCGCTAGTTCCAAAATCACCGCCACACCACTGGCGCCATCATTGGCCCCAATTATTGGATCATTACGTTTTTCTGGGTCTGGATCCTCATCGGCCCATGGTCTTGTGTCCCAGTGTGCCCCAATCAAGAGCTGTTGGGGATCATTTACTTTGAAGCGAGCAATAATATTGATTAAATCATAACTTTTTTCACTAACCAAATCATCCAGTACAAAAGGCTGCAGAAGCATTGTATCTGCAAATCCGGAAAGAGTTTTTTGTAGATATTCCAAGCATTGCTTGTAACCATTTGAACCTGGGTTTCGCGGACCAAATTCGCATTGTTCAACCAGATATTGAAAAGCATTCACTTTATCAAAATTAGGAACTGCATTGTTGCAACTTGATAGGGCGCTGATTGTAGAAATGGTAAGGATTATTTTAATTTGAATTCGCATTTAACTAGCCACTAATAGCTATATTAACATCAAACCCAAAGTCGCGATCAATTTTTTTGCCAGTAGTCATGGATTTATTTTCATGATAGCCGTAGATCATGCTGCCGCTGACTTTGGCAGAGAAAGTATAGGTAATACGAATGCCCGCTTTCCATCCGGAATTAAATGCCGTTTGTCCAAATTCTAACCCACCATTTTTACTACCTAACGTCTCACTTTCGTTCATATCAAAATTAAATTGAAAATTAACAGTATTTTGAATTTTATAATCTTCCATAAATGGTAATGGAATAGTTATACCGCCTCTATGGCTGTAGTTAGCACTCGATGTATAACTTTTATCACGATGGACAGTAATCCCAGTTGGTACCCGGTCCAATGATTTCGATAAATTATGGCGAAAATTCATCGATATACCTTTTTGCAAATTTGCAGTTAATCCAACCAGCGGTGAAAAATTAGTGTTGATTCTAGATGTCCGTTCAAACTCTTCATAATCAGTAATGAAATTACCTAAATCAAATAATGGCATCTCGGGACCATCAAAATTTTCAAATTGCCAGCTACGCGTTTCTTTACCACTAAATCCGTGTTCCAAAGAAAGCGAACGCAGATACTTTTTCAATATGGGTAGTTTTTCCAAACCAGACCAACGAATACTCCAACCCGGAAAGGGCAAGCCATTTTCTAATTTTTCTCCATATGCAAAATAATCACGCGACATGTTTCTTTGCTCAGTTCCCGAGCCACTTCTTGTCGTGGAAACATTTTGCGCATAATTATAACTAGTGGTGATACTTTTTGTGAGATTCAAACCAGAACGTAATGAAAAATCGCGTTTGTGATCCCAGGCACCAATATCAGATCCAATTTTTTCTGAGTGAGCTAGACCATGCTCAGGTTGCCATCCAAAACGGTAACCAAACGGTACATCGCCTATTACACCACGCCCTGTTCTGTTAAGATTTTCCGTATAACTAAAATTAATTGGGTTGACCTTCCTGATCAATCCATGTACAAAAGTTAGGACGGGTATATCTTTTTGTTTTTTCTCTGGTTGCTTTTCCTCTTCCTGTTTCGATCCTCTCCGTCGCGATCTTCCTGTAGATGCTGTCGCCTTTGAAGGCGGTTTATAAATTACTTCAAACATATTAACAAAATTAAAAGCAATGCTTGATGAAAATCGTAACTGTGTTCCAATATTGGCACCACCTAGTGTGCTTTCTCTGTCCTGGTTCCAACTATATGATGAAGAATAATTTATGTTTGGTTTTAACCAGGTAAAAATTACTGGATTAAATGTTGTGGTTAAATTCTCCGTGATATTTTCTACAACACCTGGGTCCAGGTCCCTTATCGCCATCCATGCGTAACCGCGATAATCCTGAAGATCACTTTTGGTAGATTGAGTGAATTTTGTTTTTAAGGCATCAGTTAGCGTATAATCCAAAGATAAATTTCTATTTAATCCAAAATTATATGAATCCGGTGATTGTCCGCCAACACGTTTTGTTCTTTTGCTTAAGCCTTCACTAAAATTCATCGATGCATTCAGATTTGTAGGTGTATAATAAAATTGTATCTCACTCAGTTTTGGTCCGATCCAGGGTATAGGTTTTATCCATTTTAAAGGACTAATGTAATTATCACGGCCAAACGAAAGTGCATAACCCAATTTACCAGAGTATTTTTCGTTCAATACTTCTTTATTGATCTCATTTGATGAAAAGGATCTACTTGCACTAAAACTTGGTTTCAGTTTATCCAGAGTATATTTAACAATTTTGTTATCCGATTTACTTGATTTTGTCAAAGATGTACTAAAATTCATACCCGTAGATTTCGTTAGGACCGAATCGGGAGCTGCACGTTCATTTACAAGAATATCTGAACCCGGAAAATATTTTGGAGTATTTGTGACATTAGTCATCGATAGGTTCACCGGTATGCTTATTCCCCATGATTTTGGTAGAAGTTTATGTATTTGCACATTTGTATTTAGAGAAAAGTTTTCCCCAGTTTGATTGGTCCCGAGGCGTTTCTGCAATACATGAAAATCGGCATCCTTTCGACTATAAGTAAACGATGTATTTGCTATATCCGCTAAACTGAATTTTGATGTAAGGCGCATAGCAACACCACGATTCTTTTTTACACCACTTAAACGGAGTTCATCGAGCCAGATTTCACCACTTATCCATTCATCGGACATATTTCTGAGTCCTACCATAAAAAACTTTATCCTTGATAACGCAGGTGCACCTTTTATATTGATTTGCTTACCAGTAGAAATTCCATGTTCATCTTTGAAGGTATAAGATTTTATATTTGCTGAATCTGAAAATGTATCTGTAGCATTTAACTTTTTTACATTCGTTGAATCTTGCAGTTTAAGCTGGGTCAACCAGTTTAGATCCAGATTGATCGTGTTTCTATTCTCGGCTTCGTCCCAACCATTATACACAGGTTGAACCAATTCATAATAATCTTCTCCGAGTCCAAAACGCATGAAAAATTCTACCTTCGTTTCAGTGCTGCCGACCCAGGGGCTATTGCCATACACATACATTTTCATCTTATCATAAGTGAGATAACTTTTGGCTCTGTCTCCAGTTACATTAACCAATGTTTTTAAGGCAGCTCCTTTATATCGGGGAGCAAGATTATCGAATTTTAAAACCAGTGATTGTTCTTTTGATCGTATTTCATTGATACGATCGTACTCACCCTTTACACCTTTTGGTGGCTCATAATTTGCATTATCTTCTGTATTAATCACTGAGATAGCAAATACACTATCGGAATTGGTCTTGCTGTATAAATTTGATGAATCAGGTGCTACGCCCAATTCCTGCCATTCATTACCTACTAATTCTATTTTTGCAATTTGAATCCAAGTCTGGGTGGTGTCTGTGACCCTTACCCTGCAAAATTTAATCTCGTTCCATTCTTGATTGCCTGTACTATCTATCATTTCAAAATGGCTTAACGGAATCCGGAATAACCTCCAGCCAGTAGGTTGACCATCCTTAACAGTCTCACCAGAAAAATAGGTTGTATCATCTAACGTAAACGTTTTGGTGAAGTAATCATTGGTTCTGTCTAAAAATCCAGTTCGGTCCAAATCTTCTGTGTCAGGATATCTTCCAGCATCAAGGGCATTGCCTTCTGTCCCGTTGATTCGCTTATAATCATTAGTACCTTCGTCATAGTTCCAATTATCGCTATTTGGATCATTTGGATCTATGTCATCAGCAACATTGATCGTAGCAGTATTTCCGAATTCTAATAGTTCGTTATATGTTTCTCCAAATTGTAAACATCCACCCCAACCATCTTCCGACTCATCTGCACAACCATCTAACCCAACATCCTCAGCATCATCTAACAGTCCATCGCCAATCATGCCAGCCACTGGAATATCCTCTGTATTTAAAGAACCATTACCGTCCCAATCCTCGCTAATTTTACCAAGATCAATACTTAACTCGGATCCTGATCCATTTTTACTGCGAACCCAAATTTCAAAAAATTTTGTTTGTGTCTGATCGTAATCCCCAGAATACAATGTTGCAATAATTCCTGCCCAGAGAGAATCTTTTGGAAGATGAGTTTGGTTAGCAAGTGGTTTAAAGTTCATAACTAGTATATCAGTTGTTTCATTTTGGGCACGAATGGATGTTTCTTGATTTGGCCATATATCCTTTGTTCGCCATTGAACGTAGGGATTATACCAATACATTTTCGCCCGGTTACGATGACTAAGCGTTTTGTTTGAATGATAAATAAGTGGTGGTGAAGACGCTTTCCAGAACCGCCGCTGGATTGGAAATGAAGTGGTACGTTTCGCTCCTTCAAAGTCATCAATATATGCTACACCGCTTGGATCCCCAGTTTCAGGATTGTTTATGGAATTTGGATTTGGCATGACCTGTGCCACTTCACCTTCAATTGAGAATGATGATGCTTTTTCAGTATTTATCATTGGTAATTGATCAATAAATCTGGTTAATCCTTCCAACGGTTGTTCATAACGACCGTTAACACCCCATATGAAATTGCGAGTCGGCTCATAACCAACCTCAATTTTTTCATTGATCACTGACTGGTTGAAATATAAAGCAGTAGCACCAATAAATGATCGATCCCCAAGATCCATTTGTGCCCGGCTACCTAAAATCGTCTTTTTATCAAATGATACTATTTCATGTTTATCAAACAATATATTTAATACCGCATTCGGATTTAAATCTTCATTCATAATAAGCGTACCTGAGAAATAATCTATTTGATAATCAACACCGCGTTTTAACTCTAACCCATCTACAAATACCTGTTCGCTACCTTCAACAATCATAAATCCCAGATTAATATTAGAACTTTGGTTCGTGTATTCTATTTGCATTTCAAAACGACTATCATTATTAATCTCTGTTTGCGTTGTTGTAGTATACATTTTACCCTGACCCAAAACACTTTGCAGATCAGGGTTTTGATTACCACCTGTTAGTGAATCATAAGCAAATGGATGGTATGTGGGGAACACCAATTCACCGCTTACCATATTGACTATACTGCCGTTTTCGATGTCAATTAATTCATCTGCTTCTCGAACACCTGCTTCGTTCAAACTATCCAATCCAAACTGTGTGATATATGGTTTACCACCTAGATCATATTCAGACGGTGGATTCTGGCGCTGATTAACAATCCGAACTGCGAACCCTTCCTTATTAATGTTGGATGCTCCCATATAGTAGACATTTTTAAACATGAGATCCCATGTCGGATGACTGGGGGTTAGTGATATAGGTTTGATCATTTTCAGTATCAAGGTCGATGTTGAATCGGTTGCAATAATTCCGCTACCAACGGTTAATAGGGTATCGCCAGTTTGTCTATTGGCTAATACAAATGTACAGCCAAAAGCTTCATTATTTGATCTATTCCGTAAGCGAATAAACCCTAAATCCTTACTAATGGAGTAATCCTGCCCTGGTTCGAGTCGTTTGTAGTTACCCTCTTGACTTTCTGTATTTTCTATGTCATTCAAATCTGCGTAAGCAATGCCTGGGTCCGTGCTCGCATCATTTGCTGATTCCAGTTTATAGAGATCAAAATCTCTTATAATTACATTACCAACAAGGTGTGCCCCTTCATATAAGGGATAAAACGATGGTATGTAGATATAGGAACCATTAATGGTAGTATCTATACCACCTCGAAACCATTTATGGATATAAAAATATTGGTTCTTTATATAATCACTATCTTTTACTTTTACGACGGCTGATTCATTGCTACCCTTGTATTTCAATTGTTCCTTTTTTGTTTTCTCTATAGAGGCAATTGTAGTCACGTCTACTGGCCCAATTTTCGATATAGCTTTCAAACCAAACAGGCCACTATTTTGTCCAGAAAAAGTAACAAACTGGGTTGCCGGCAGGGATAAAGAAATATTCCCAGCTTCTACTTTTTGAACAATATCATCTTCTTCACCTTCATATGATATACGGATATTATTCTCCCAATCAAAGTCTCGTTCTGAATCTCTATCCATTTTGACCGTTATACGATCACCAATTTTCCCTTCAATATTAACAGCCTGTTTCTGGTCAAATTCTAGATGTGTATTTTGTGTTTCCCGTATACTGGAACGGACAAGTTCCTGATCCTGAAATACCATTTTTCCATTGATATTGATATTGCCGTTAACACGGAGCGATACCCGACCAAAGTCACCCATATCCATGCCAACCATTTCCAAGTACCGTCCTCCACGACGCTCAGTGTAGCGTTGAGATCCTTGATCTTGATTATTAAATGAATCAATAAAATTCAACACCCGTTTCACTTGAATCATATGATTGAAATACCACTCTACCGTACTAGTGAAAGGGATTCGTAAAATCTCATCATCTATGTATTCAGTAAATGATATGTAATGCCAGCTACTATCTATTGCTACATCAAGAATTCGCTGGCCATAGGTCACATCTAAGAGATACAGAGGTTGGTCTAGCGTATCTTTCATGAGACTAAGTGGCACTGGTATTTCCGGAAACGCAGTTACTACATATGCAGATCGCAGATGGTAACTGGAAGGTAAGGTCAAGGTAGAATTATCCTGCTGGCCGTATAAAGAGGGAACAGTCCCTACGGTCAGGAAAAACGCAATAATTACATGCCACCCTTTTTTCAAAGGGATTCTCCTGTATTGTTATTTGTGTCGGCTGGTTCCTCGCGGAACCATCATTCCGATAGCGGTAGGTCTATAGAGGATTCTCCTATTTTTTGGTTACTTTACTTATTTTAGCACATTTATAAGTATTTTACGAAGTTTTTGTAAGGCAAGTCCACGATGACTGATTTTATTCTTCTCCGCAGTGGAAAGTTCCGCAAACGTTTTTTCTAACCGAGGGACATAAAAAACAGGATCATACCCAAAACCCATATTTCCTCGAGGATCTTCAGTAATTCTACCCTCTATAAATCCCTCAGTCCATAATTCTTGGACTTCATCTACGAAGGATATTACCGTTCTGAATCTGGCAGAACGCATATCATCAGATACATCCTCCATCACTGATAAAAGCTTATTTATATTATCCTCATAGGTTGCATCCGGACCAGCAAATCGAGCTGAGTAGACTCCTGGTGCACCATCAAGAGCGTCAATTTCTAATCCTGTATCATCGGCAATTGCGGGTAGCCCAGTCCGATCATGAACCGTACGTGCTTTCAATAGACTGTTTTCTAATAGAGTAGTGCCAGTTTCTTCTATCTCGCCAATATCAGGATATTCTGATAATAAGCATATATCTACACCAAGACCCCGCAATGAATGCTGCAATTCAATTTCCTTATCATGATTATGTGCGGCTAGAACTATTTTCATTAGTATAATTTCATTAAAAACGGCGGAAAGTAGGCAATTAAAAAAAAATCTAAAAGCCTAATAAAACAGTTGGGTTAATCAGTTGCAAAAGGAACATCCTGCCACTAATTTTCACGGCATTTTTGGCGGCTCGGTAGCTCAGACGGTAGAGCAGAGGACTGAAAATCCTTGTGTCGGCGGTTCGATTCCGTCC